>Ga0185299_10000140_pt1 | contig 228138 bp, 173 predicted proteins | sample PaiPotPPA55metaG_FD_128002 | JGI IMG/M metagenome (GOLD analysis project Ga0185299, IMG submission 128002) | Iron sulfur acid spring bacterial and archeal communities from Banff, Canada, to study Microbial Dark Matter (Phase II) - Paint Pots PPA... ...
ATTATGCGCGCTCTGATCAAGCACGTGGAGGTGGGCGAAGACGGCGTCCGTGTCGTCTACAAGGTGCAACCCTGCCCTTTTGAATCAGACCCCCAAGAGGGGCGTTCGCAACATTGTTGGAACGGTAGATGCTGGTCCAGAGGGTCGGTACCTGACCCTGAGGGTCAAAGTGGTGGTCCAGAAGGTCCAGCTGTAAAAGCACGAGGCCTTCTGACATCAATAGACCGCAACTGCGCTTATCGCCCAACCCACCCTGGGGAGCCGTTTTGTTGGTCCAGGGGGTCGTTACCTGATCCACAGGGTCAACACTTGGTCCACAGGGTCCGACCGGCAAAGTAGCCTGCCGCGGATCGGCGGGCTACTTTGAGACGCCAACCTGAGCCTTCGCGTTGACCCCTCCCCTAGGGGAATCCTATGATGAGGCGACCCGATTAAGTAAGTAAAGGAGCGTCATGGCCGGCCTTGATGCCTTTGCCGAGATTGTTCAAGCCAGCGCGTCGCTGGCTCCCTACACTCATTTGAAGCTTGGCGGGCCCGCCGAGTATCTGGCTCAGCCGCGCTCGCGGGAAGAGTTGGCGGCGGTGGTCGGACAATGCTTCGCCCAGCGGCTGCCCCTCCGAGTCCTGGGCAGCGGCTGCAATCTTTTAGTCCGGGATGAGGGCGTCAAGGGATTGGTTTTGCGCCTCAACGATCCTTTCTTTGCCAAAGTGGAAGTGCATGGCAAAGAGGTAACGGCCGGCGCCGGGGCGGCCGTATCGGCTTTGATTTCCGAATCGGTCCGTCATGGACTGGGCGGCCTGGAGATGCTGGTCGGCATTAAAGGCACAGTCGGCGGCGCGTTGCGCTGCAATGCGGGCGACCGGGGCGGCGATATTGGCCAGTTCGTTCGCCGCGTCGAAGTGCTTGATTTGCGGGGCAAGGTTCAGGTGCGCGAACGTGATGAACTCCGCTTCGGGCCGCACAAAAGCAACCTAGATGACCCCGTCTTGCTGACGGCCACCTTCGGCCTGGATAACGACGATCCGGGCGTTTTGGTCAAGCGGATGCGCCGGGCGTGGATCCATCGCAAGGCGCATCAACCGCTCAGCTTTCAGGCGGCCAACCGTATTTTCCAGGATCCGCCGGGATTCACCGCCGCGGCGCTAATCGACCAGGCAGGGCTGGCTCGAACTCAAGTTGGCGGGGCCGAAGTTAGCGATCGTGATCCCAATGCGATTGTCGTCCATCCCGGCGCCACGGCTCGCGACGTTTTGCGGTTGATTGACATGGTGCGCAGCCGCGTCCAGGAACAATTCAAAATCGAATTGGCCCTTGAGATCACAATCTGGTAGTGCCATTCAATGAGCGAGGGCCGGCGCTGCCGGCTTCCCAGAGCCTTTCATGCAATCCGACCTTGCCAACTCGTACCGCTACTGCAAGCACCTAGCCCGGCGTGAGGCGGGCAACTTTTATCTGGCTTTCCACCTGCTGCCCCGCCCTCAGCGCCTGGCCATGTGTGCCCTTTATGCCTTCTTCCGCGTGGCCGATGATCTCGCCGATCAAGACGCTCCAGCCGAGGAGAAAAGACAACGGCTCGCCTCCTGGCGCGATCAATTGCTGCAAGCCCTACAGGGCCGCTTTTCCCACCCAATTCACGCGGCCTTGCGTGATTCCGTTTTGAAATTCCGCATACCAATACAACATCTCGAGCAGGTCCTTGATGGCGTAGTCATGGATCTCGATGTCGCTCGCTATAGTACCTTCGCTGACCTCTATCCGTATTGCTACCGGGTTGCCTCGGCCGTCGGATTAGCCTGCATCCACATCTGGGGCTTTTCCGATGAACATGCGAAAAAGCATGCCGAGGCAGCGGGCATTGCCTTTCAAATGACCAACATTTTGAGGGATCTTCACGAGGATGTGCAACGGGGGCGGGTCTATTTGCCTCAGGAAGATTTGAAACGCTTCAATTATGCGGAAGCCCAACTACTGCGCAGGGAGCGCAATGCCCACTTTATGGAGCTAATGCGTTTCGAAGTCGAGCGAACCAAGACTTACTATGACAAGGCCTGGCCATTGGTCGATTACCTCGATCGCCCAGGCCGGGCCGTTTTTTTGACGATGGCCCGGACCTATCGCGGGTTGTTGAAACTTATTGAAGACCGGGAATACGATGTCTTCAGCCGGCGCCTCCGCCTTAGCGCCTTACGCAAAGCCGGCCTTGCCTTGCAAGCCTTGCCAGTCCGCTGGGGCTGGGTCTAGAGCAGTGCGGTTTGAGCAAAGTAGCCCGCCGCTCCGCGGCGGAATCCGCCGCGGAGCGGCGGGCTACTTTGCAGCGGAATCCGCGCGGAGTCGCGTGCTGCTTTGCCGCCGAGCTATTTGATACTTGGACATTCTCCATGGCGGACAAGGTTATCGTTATCGGAGCAGGTCTCACCGGACTGGCAGCCGCCACTGCGCTGGCGCCTCTGGGCTTTCACGTCACGCTGGTGGAAGCGCGCGGGCGCTTCGGCGGCCGGGCGGGCTCGTTCACGGACGCAGCCACCGGACAACTGATCGACGCCTGCCAGCACGTCAGCATGGGCTGCTGCACGAACTTCGCACATTTTTGTCGCACCGTGGGCATCGATCGTTTCCTGAAGCGGCAACCGATTCTGCATTTCATGACAAAGGACCGGCGCGTGAGCCGCTTCCGTTCCGGTTGGCTGCCGGCGCCGTTGCATCTGGCGGGCAGTTTCCTCAAGTTGCACTATCTCGGCGTGGCCGAAAAAATGCGCATCGCTTACGGCCTGGCTTGCCTGAAAAGGGCCTCGCCTCAAGACGATCCACCGTTTCTTTCTTGGCTGGAGAAACATCGGCAAACACCTGCGGGTATTGCCCGCTTTTGGGGGCTTGTGCTGACGAGCGCTCTCAATGAAGTGCCCGACCGAATCGGCCTGCGCTATGCTCGCAAGGTGTTTATCGACGGTTTCCTGAACCATCGCCGAGGCTTTGAGGTGGAGCTGCCCACCGTTCCGCTTGGACGTCTTTACGGCCGTGAATTGGAGGCCTGGCTGCGGGAGCATCGAATCGAAGTGATGCTCCAACAAGGCGCGAAGGAATTGCGGTCCGAGGGCAACAGGATCACGGAGCTGCACTTGCGAAGTGGTGAAGTCGTGCAAGCGGACTGGTATATTTCCACGATTCCGTTTGACCGCCTCCTCGATCTCCTGCCGGCCGAGTTGATTGAAAAGCATTCGTACTTTGGCAATCTCAAAAAGCTCGAGCCCTCACCCATTACCAGTGTTCATCTTTGGTACGACCGTTCCATTACTCATTTGCCGCATGTCGTGCTGGTGGAATGCGTCGGTCAGTGGGTTTTCAACCGCGGCGAGGTTTCCCCCGGCGAACACTATGTGCAAGTGGTGGTGAGCGCGGCCCGGCAATTTCGCGGAATGGGCCACGAAGAGATACAGAGTCTCATCGTGGCCGAGCTAAGCCAACTTTTCCTGGCTGCGGAATCTGCCCGCCTTTTGCGAGCGCGCGTGGTCACCGAGCATGGCGCGACCTTCAGCGCGGTTCCCGGCGTGGATGCGATTCGGCCTGACCAGGCCTCACCTTTGCCGAATCTATTCGTCGCGGGCGACTGGACCGCGACCGGTTGGCCCGCAACGATGGAAGGAGCTGTGCGAAGCGGCTATCTGGCGGCGGAAAAGCTGCTTTCAAGAAAAGGTCGCAAGGTGGCTCTCGTCCAACCCGACCTTTAGGTGTTTTCGGATGCGCCAACCCCAAAACCCGCTACCGGGCTAGAGGATTCTTTAAGAACTCCAGATTCACCGGATTCCGAGCCTCCTCGCCCAAGAGTAATCGCCGCGCTTCCTGGGCGCCTTTCTCGCGCATTTCGCTAAAGCCCTCAACCGAATAAAAAGCGGTATGAGGCGTCAAAACGACGTGGGGATGCCGGCGAATCGGCTCATAATCGAGCGGCTCTTTTTCGACTACGTCCAGGCCGGCAAACGCCACTTGGCCGGACTCCAAAGCGGACAACAAGGCGGCCAAGTCTAGGCAGGGTCCCCTCGCGGTGTTGATGACGTAGGCGCCCCTGGGAAGCTGCGCCAAGCTCGCCGCGTTAATGATGTGATGGGTTTCCGGCGTCAGCGGGCAATGCAGGCTAAGAAACTCCGACTGCCGCAGCAATTCTTCCATGCAGTAGCAACGCTCGATTCCGAGCGCTTTTTCCAAGCCGTCCGGCTTATAAGGATCGTAAAAGACGACGCGCATTCCCAGTGCCTTAGATCGGAGCGCCATGGCGGAGCCGATGCGTCCGCAGCCAATCAAACCAAGCGTCCGGCCACGCAGGCGCGGCGCACCGAAGCCAACACTCGTGTCCCAGATTCCTTTGCGAATGGCCGAATCCTGCGGCAAGAGGCGGCGAGCGGCGACCAGTAGCAACATGAGCGCATGGTCCGCCACTTCCTCGGTGCCGTAGTCCGGGACGTTGCAGACCACAATGCCCCGGCTACCGGCCGCGGCGATGTCAACGTTGTCAAAACCAACGCCACAACGGATGATGCCTCGGCAGCGATCCAACTGCGCGATGGATAGCTCCGTGAGCTTGATGTCGTGATAAACGAGGAGAACATCGGCCCGGCTGGCGTCGCGCAGGACGTGCCGCTCATCGTTTGTTTGCAGGAGCTTGATGTCCGCCAGATCGCCAAGAATCCGCGTTTCGGGACCGGCTTCGGACAGGTAGTCCGTGATGACAACAAGAGGACGTTGGCCCATGGTGTTTGTCCAGAAAACATGTAGATTCGGCGAGCGGGGGGCGTAAGCCCCCTGATGACTCGTTTTAGCGCTCCAATCAGGGGGCTTACGCCCCCCGCTCGCCAGTGGCTTCACATGTCAGTCCAAGTCGAAGCCGGGCAGATTGGGATGCAAAAGCATCGAAGTTTTACTTCTCGACGCCCGTGTTTTTGTTCGCCTCTGGGAAAACGGCCTGAAACCATTCGAACTCAGCGGAAAGCAAGGGCTGGTGTCGTGCTGGCCGGCTGTAAAGACTTCCGCGCCCGACTCCGCCTCGGCCAGGGCTGAGCGTGCCGCCTCGGCAGCCATGTTTGGACAGTTGCAATCTTGGCTCAGATGCAACTGAACGACGCGTCTTAAACGGCCGGGAGAAGACCGCTTCAACACTTCCTTCAAGAATTCCGCGGCCTGTACGTTGGACAGATGGCCGCGATCGCCCAGGATGCGTTTGATCAAGTAGGGCATTCGGCCGCTGGAACGCTCCATCTCGACGTCGTGATTGAACTCCAGGGCCAGTAACTCGACATCGGCCGCGGCCTCGGCCAGATCGGCGTCCCAGGTTCCCAAGTCCGCCAGGTAGGCAAGCGAAGAACTCGGCCCGAAAGCTTCGGCGCCGCCTTCAAAACGAAAGCCAAAGGTGTAGCCGCTGTCATGGCGCACCCGCAAGGGGTAGCAACACAATGTCCGCGTCAGTTGCAAGCACTTCTTGGTTTGGAATGGACGCACCAGGTTGGAAGACTTTAAGAGAGCAAAGGCCTCCGACATGGCCAAGGAACCATGATGCCCCGAATGACAGTAGAGAGGAATGCCCAGCTGAGAAAGTCGGAAGAGGGTGCGTTCTCTCCAATGGTCGGAATGCGTGTGCGTGAGCAGCATGGCGTTGACGTGTTGCCACGACAGTTCAGCGCGCTCGAGTCGCGTAGCCAGCGTGCGCGGACCTAGGCCGCAATCGATGAGGACGCCGAAGTCGCCGGCTTGAACCAAACTTGCATTCCCCTGACTGCCGCTGGCGAGGACGGTGAAACGCAGGCTCATCCGTGATTCCTTAGTGCTGGAGTTTCAATCTCTGGAATATCAGACCCTGCGGCGTCTGAGCCGGAAGACTCGATCCACAGCCAGAGTGCCGCCGCCCATTAAGATGAGTGAAATACAGATGACAATAATTAAGAAATTATACTCATACCCGTGCTGGAACGCGTCAAATCCATATTTTCCCGTGATCGTGTAAATCGCTCCAGCCATAATAAGACCGATGCCCAAGGCGGCCAGTCGCGTCAGGAAGCCGGCGGCAAGGGCAATACCGCCGATCAACTCTCCCCAGGCCACCGCAAGCTGGGTCGGCTTGTTGGGTGGGTCGGCCATTTTGTTGGCCCAGGTAGCACCCCAGTCATTTTCGGTGGTTACTTTATGCGACCCATGAAAGATGAAGATCGTAGCGAGGCCGAAGCGCAGGACCAGAGGCACAATCGTGTTTTTGACGACTGCATCAATCATGACATTCTCCCATTAAGACCACCATTTCTAGATCGTACCAATCAAGAGAGAGAATTTGAAATAAAACAGATAAAAGCAGGCGAGAGGTGGGAACTGCATGCCTGACTTATTTAGATACGATCCTTTGAACCGCTTTACGGGTCTGGCCCAAGGGTATGCCCGCTGGCGCCCCACTTATCCGAATGCGGCCGTGGATCGAATCATTTCACAAAGCGGAATCGGCCTCTGTTCGCTGCTCGTCGATGTTGGCTGCGGGACCGGCATCTCCTCACGGTTATTTGCCGCACGTGGGATTCCGGTGATAGGGGTTGAACCCAACGAAGAGATGCGCCGGGCCGCTGAAGCCGAGCCTTTGCCTTTGGAATTGCCCAAACCACGCTACCAGTCCGGGCAGGCCGAAGCGACATCCCTGGCCGACAGTGCGGCGGACGTAGTGCTGGCCGCCCAAGCGTTCCACTGGTTTCAACCCGAAGCTTCGTTGCGTGAATTTCACCGGATTCTCAAGCCGGGCGGCTGGGTGGCTCTGCTCTGGAATGAACGCGACGAGGGCGACCCTTTCACGGCTGCTTATGGCCAAGTCGTACGCAGTAGCCCGGATGCGGCCGCGGTGGAAACGCCTCGCCGAACGGCCGGGGCGCCGCTGCTAGCCAGTCCGCTCTTTCAGCAGGGGCAGCGGATTACTTTCCACAATGAACAGGTTGTGGACGAGGAAAGTCTTTTGGGACGGGCCTTCTCCGCCTCGTATGCTCCGCGGGAGCCGGAAGAACGGGAGACGTTCGCGGTTTCGTTGGGAGGCTTATTCGCCCGCTTTCAGAAAGACGGCGTGGTGGCAATCCAATATGAAACTTCTTTATATTTGGCTCAGAAGGCCGAGTGAAGATCAAGGAGGCATATTGGCAACGCTTCTATATTTGATAACTTTGAAACGGAATCACCAATTCCTTGCGTGGTATTCTTGTGAGAGACCGGCCTGGATGATAAATTGATTATCATCCTGCCAGCCGTCCTGTGACCTTTTCCCAATTCGAGGGCTAGCAATATGGCGCAAGCCAAGACGATCCTGATTGTGGACGATGACCACGAACTGAGCGATGGGCTGCGCCTCGTTCTGGAAAAGGAAGGTTTCCGGGTTATCCAGGCGCGCGACGGCCAACAGGGCAAACAAGCCATTTACCAGCAACGGCCGGATCTGGTCATTCTCGATATGATGATGCCGCGCATGGGGGGCTACCCTGTGCTCGAACATTTCCACGGCAAGGCCGATGCCCCGCCGATTATCATGATCACCGCCAATGAGGGCAGCCGTCACAAGGTTTATGCCGAATACTTGGGCGTCATCGACTATATCCGCAAGCCGTTTGCGATGGACCGATTGCTCGAAAGCGTTCACAAAGCCCTGAGCGCTCCCAAGACCCCTGATCCTCCTTCAAAGCCAGAAGAGAGCAAGTAAGGCCTATCCCGCTCCGCATTGTTCGCCTGGCTAGTTCAAGAGGCAGCTACCATTTCGGACATCCCTCCTGCCGCCGCCGCTGGCATCCTGTTGACGGCAGGGCCCAGCTCTTCCGACATCTACATTGTCCGCCGCTCAGACAAGCTGCGATTCTTCGGCGGCTTCTGGGCCTTTCCCGGCGGCAAAGTTGACGAGTCTGATGCAAAACCAGCGAAAGGAGTCGATCGCAAACTGACCGCCGCTGCTCGGGAACTCTTTGAGGAATGCGGTGTCCTGATAGCCCGGAACGAGCAGGGCTTATTTCCTCAATTCCACGGTGTGTTGGGCGAGCACCGTCGCGCGCTAGTGGGAGGAAGGGCCTCGTTCCAAGCAATTCTCCAGCAATTGCATCTCCGGCTGCATCCTGGGGATTTCTTGGAGGTTGGCAATTTGGTAACGCCTCCATTCTCGGCCTTGCGGTTTGACTCCACATTTTATTTGGCTCAGTTGCCGCCCGGACAAACGGCAGAAGTCTGGCCCGGAGAGCTGGTCGAAGGCCAATGGTTCCAACCCGCTGCCATGATCGAGGGCTGGCTGAGAGGCAAGTGCCTGGTGACACCGCCGACGCTCGCTCTCCTGCAGGTCATGGGCAATCGTCCTGTCGAGGAATGGCCGGGTGCTTTGACGACTCTCATGACCGACCTGATGGATAACCCGCTGCCTCCCATTTTCTTTGTTCCGGAAGTTCAGCTCTTGCCCTTGCGGACCATGGCCCTTCCACCCAGCACGCACACCAATGATTATCTGGTGGGGCGCGATCCCGCCTATCTCATTGACCCAGGGCCTAAAGATGCAGACGAACAACAGCGACTTTTTGACGCGCTGGACCTACAACAGTCGCTGGGGCGTCGATTGGCCGCGGTCGTTTTGACGCATCACCATCCCGACCACGTCGGTGCAGCCGCCCTGTGTTCGGACCGATATGGAGTCCCCATTTGGGCCCATCCGGAGACCAACCGCTTGTTACAGGGCAAGGTCGCCGTCCATCGCGAGACTCACGATTGTGAACATCTCGATCTGGGCGTCGCACCGGACAACAGCGGGCCCTGGTATCTCGAGGCCATTCATACTCCAGGCCATGCCCCCGGGCATCTGGTGTTTTATGAGCCGCATTATCGTCTGCTATTTGCAGGCGATCTGCTGTCTACACAGACGTCAATGATCATCGCGCCACCGGACGGGGATTTGGCGGTCTACTTAAGATCATTACGGCAAATCCAGACGCTCGATTGTCGCCTGCTTCTTCCCAGCCACGGCGGAGCCACCGCCCAACCCGCCAGGCTAATCCAGGAAGCCCTCGATCTTCGGGCCAAACGAGAGCAGCAAATTCTCGATGCACTCACCCGGGGGCCACGTGCAATCTCTGACTTACTTGATGAGGTGTATCATGGCGTCCCCAGCATGCTGACGCGCTTTGCCGAGTTGCAATTGCTAGCAGGCTTGCAGAAGCTGGAGCGGGAAGGCAAGGCGGAATTGACACCCCATTCCAATAGCCAGGTTTGGCGTTTGTGTTCCGTGAACAAAACCTTTTGATCCTCGGAGCGAGCGCGCGTGCCGCAGCCCACTCCGCGTTACGGGCGGGCCTCCATCCCCTATGCGCCGATCTATTCGCCGACGCCGACCTGCAGGCGGTCTGCCCGGTGCTGCCAATCGCATCCGAGCGATACCCCGCCGGCCTCGAGGCGCTCATTGACCGTGATGTCCCCGGGCCCTGGATGTACACGGGGGCGCTTGAAAACCGGCCGGAATTTGTTAGTCATCTGGCGAAAAAGCGAAAGCTTTGGGGCAACGCTGCCAAGAATCTGCGCTGCGTGCGTGATCCTTTTTGGGTTTCGAACCTGCTTTCCCAGGCCAATTTGCCGTGTCCACAAGTCCGCGATCCGGGGTCAAATTTCGAGCCGGGAACGCGCTGGCTGGTAAAGCCCCTACATGGAGCGGGCGGCAGAGGCATTCGTTTCTCCGATGAAAGACCAACGCTAAAAAGAGACAGCGTTTTTCTTCAAGAGTTCATTCCCGGTCTTCCTTGCGCGGCAGTCTTCGTGGGAATCGGGAACGCGGCGGTTTTGCTGGGCGTCACGGAGCAACTTATTGGACAACCGTGGTTAAATGTAACACCGTTCGTTTACTGCGGCAGCCTCGGTCCTCTGCTCTTGGATCCGCACACCCAGGCCATTCTTGAAAGAATCGGTGGCGCCCTTGCAATGAAGGGTCAAATAAGCGGCCTATTTGGCATCGACTTTATTTTGCGGGACGGCCTACCGTGGATTGTGGAAGTCAATCCGCGCTATACGGCTTCGGTAGAAGTCTTGGAATCTGCTCACGGTCTCAAAGCCCTTGATTGGCATCGCCGGGCTTTCGTCGGGGACAACGAATTAGGCGCTGTTGCACACTCGCGCGTGGGGGGGGCGGTTGTAGGCAAGGCTATCTTGTTCGCTAAGACGAAGCTGACTTTTCCCATTCATGGACCTTGGACGGCGGAGAAAACACAAGGTTTTCGACCAGAGGTGATGCCCACGTTTGCCGATATTCCGCAGGCGGACCAACCGATAGGCAAGGGTAGGCCGATTCTTACGCTATTCGCTAAAGCAGATTCCCGTGCTAAGTGCCTGGACATACTGAAGGAAATAGCCACCGATCTCGACCGCTGGCTCTTTGGCCGATAGAGTATCGGCCTACAGAGATTTTACTTCAGGAGGTTAGCATTTGGGCACGACACTCAATGAACGAGCCCAGCGGTTAGCGGATCACCTGGCAAGCAATGCCTCCAACTACCGGGTCAACGTCAAGACAATCGGTAATGAGCTTCGCCTTATCGACTGCGGGGTCGAAGCGATTGGCGGTCTGCAGGCGGGAGTTATCCTGGCCCGAATCTGCCTGGCGGGCTTGGCCGATGTTTCGCTGGTTCCCGGTGATGCCGGCGGCGTCGCTTGCCCTATCGTTCAAGTTGCCACGGATCATCCGGTAAGCGCCTGCATAGCTTCGCAATATGCTGGCTGGGAAATCAAAGTCGGTAAGTTCTTTGCCATGGGTTCCGGCCCGATGCGAGCGGCTTACGGGAAAGAAGCGTTATTCGACCATATTGAAGGGCGGGAACAATCACCCGTAGCCGTAGGTGTGCTTGAGAGCAGGAAACTACCCACGGACGAAGTAACTCTCTTCTTGAGCGAGAAACTCGGTCTGGCGACCAATAAGGTCACTTTGCTTGTCGCACCGGCATTTAGCATCGCGGGGGGAATTCAGGTCGTCGCGCGCTCGCTGGAAACGGCGCTGCATAAACTTCATGAGCTTAAGTTCGACCTCAAACAGGTCATCTCGGGATTCGGAAGCGCTCCGTTGCCGCCCCCCGCCAAGGACGAACTCAATGCGATTGGCCGAACGAACGACGCCATTCTTTACGGGGGACGCGTCGTGATTTGGGTCAAGACTGACGATGACCAAATCGTGGAGATTGGACCCAAGGTTCCATCGTCCTCAAGCGCCGATCATGGGGCGCCCTTTGCGGATATCTTCGCTCGGTACGGGCAAGATTTCTATAAGATCGATCCCATGTTGTTCAGCCCGGCTGAAGTTGTTTTCTGCAACCTTCAAAGCGGCCGGATGCACCCGTTCGGTCGCCTCAGTCCCGAGGTTTTGCAGCGCTCCTTTAGCAGTCTCGTCTGAATTATTCACTATGTAGGCGGCTTTTTTACATGCGTATCGCCGTGTTGTCGGCCGGGGACGGTTGGCACGTCAAAGACTTGCAACGCGCCGCCGCCGCGCTGGATCATGAAGCCGTCGCCGTGGACTTTCGCCGGATTCAAGGCGGCGTTGGCATTGCCGCGGACTCGCTGGGAAACTTTGATGCCGTCATGGTTCGCACCATGCCGCCGGGGTCGCTGGAGCAAGTAGTCTTTCGCATGGACGCTCTTCACCGGGTCCAAGCTCGGGGAGTCGTGGTCCTCAATCCCCCTGCCGCCATCGAAGCCTGCGTGGATAAGTATCTCGCCAGTGCGAAGGTGCAAGCGGCTGGCCTGCGTGTGCCACCCACCATTGCTTGCCAGCACGCTGATGCCGGCATGGAAGCCTTTGCGCGCCTTGGGAGCGATGTCGTCGTCAAGCCCCTGTTCGGTTCCGAGGGCCGCGGCATGGTGCGGATTACGGACGGCGAAACTGCCTGGCGTGTCTTTCGTACGCTCGAGCGCCTGCAAACCGTCCTCTATGTGCAGCAATTCATCCGCCATCCCGGCTGGGACTTGCGCGTCTTTGTCATCGATAGTAAGGTTGTTGCTGCCATGCGACGCTATGCACGGGATGACTGGCGGACCAACGTTGCCCAGGGCGGCAAGGCGGAGGCCGTGGACGTTACGTCCAACCAAAGACTCCTGGCGTTGAAGGCGATGCAAGCGGTCCATGCTCACGTGGCAGGCGTAGACCTAATGCAAGGCCTGGATGGCGAGTGGTACGTCCTCGAGGTCAACGCGGTCCCGGGCTGGCGCGCTCTGGCGCCGACGACAGGCATCGACATCGCGACCGCTATGGTAAGCTTCCTTGCCGAGGAGTATCGGCCATGTTGACCTCTATCGGTCTCTACTGTCAATTAGCCTGCATTTGGGAAGCGACAGCGCGGAAGGCGGGCAATGTACACCGGTCCCGAGATTTTGAGGACCTCACCTATCTTGATTTCCTTCAAAGTGCCGCTGCCATTGGACCGGTGTTTGAGCGAGCCCCTCAACTAGGGGTGGGCCAGATGATCCTGGAAGCGATCCGGGCAACCCGTCATGTTTGCCGGACCAACACGAACCTCGGAATCGTTCTGATGCTGGCGCCCATGGCGGCGGTTTCAAAAGAGGTTTCCTTGGCCTCCGGCTTGGAGGGTGTGCTCCAGAGTCTGACCTTGGAGGATGCCCGCGACGCATTCGAGGCTATCCGTCTGGCGGACGCAGGCGGTTTGGATAAAATCCCTGAGCAAGACATTCATCAAGAACCTTCAATTCCCCTTCGCCAAGCCATGCAAATGGCCGCCGATCGCGACATGGTTGCCCGGCAATACGCCAACGGGTTTCACGAAGTCCTCAATGAAGGCGTGCCCGCCCTAGATCAAGCCTTGAGTGACTCAGGCGCCCTGGAGACCGCGATTGTCGTTTGCCACCTTGTGCTGCTGGCCAAACATGGGGACACTCTTATCGCCAGGAAGTGCGGAAAGCCGGCTTCACAAGAAGCGAGCCGCCGGGCGGCAGAGGTGGTTTACCACGGTTTTCCGAAGTCGGTTAGGGGACGAGACAGATTTGGAGAGTTCGACAGTTGGCTGCGCGGCGACGGCCATCGCCGCAATCCCGGCACGACCGCCGACCTGACCGCCGCTTGCTTGTTTGCGGCCCTGCGCGAGTGTATCATCGAACTGCCATTGAAATACACCTGGATTGGCGGTTTTTGACCATGGCCGAACGTTTCAAGGTCCGCGTCACCAAGGACCATCTCGTTTTCTGCTCCGGGCACTTTATCAGCTATGAAGGCGACAAATGCGAACGGCTCCACGGCCACAATTACCGGGCGACGGTGGAAATCGAAGGCGAACTGGATGAAAACCAGTATGTCTTCGACTTCATCGCCCTGAAAAACCGCACTAAGGCGATTGTCGATGAACTCGACCACCGCATGATGCTGGCTACGCTAAATCCGCATATCGAAGTCGAGCAACGTGCCGAGCAAATCCATGTGCGTTATCGCGAGCGGCAATGGCTGTTTCCGCGTGAAGACTGCGTGTTGCTGCCCATCGAAAACACGACCGCGGAATTGCTGGCGCGCTATGTCGCCCAGCGCTTGCTCAATGATCTGCGCCGGACCCACGACTATGAGCCGCAGATCCTGCGTGTGGAGATTGAAGAGAATATCGGCCAGTCAGCGACGTGTGAGTTGCGCTCAGCAAAGCTGAGCTAAGTGTGTTGGTTGAATCGTCAGATTATGCAACGCGGTGGCAATGAGTGCCCCCGTAATCCCTTTGGCCTGAAGCCTGAGAAGATCCTCAATCCCGCGAATTCCGCCGCCTACCGTAACTTCCACTCGCGAGTCTTCTGCAAGTAATCGCGTTGCCAGTTCATCGGTGCCCGTACCCTGATTATTTCCGACGCGGCTCAAGTCCAGTAAAAGGATCCGGCGAACTCCACACTCGATCGCGGTCTTGGCAATGAACCAGGGATCGCTGCCCGGCCAGCAGGCGAGATCGCCCAGGGGCCGGCCCTCTTTCAAATCCAGTGAAAAAACTACGCGTTTCGGCGAATCCTTGGCGATCCGGGCCAGGGTTTCCGGCCCCTCGATAGTCTCCAGTCCCACAACGAGCGTATCGACGCCGCTTTCAAAAAGCCGTCGGGCCTGATTCATGTCGCGTATGCCGGCATCGACCCACAAACGAAAGCCGGCCTGCTGAAGTTCCTTGAGTATTGGGAAAGCCGGCGAGACGCCGGCAATGGCGTCGAGATCGGCCAGATAGATTTCCGTCAGGTGGAATTGGTCCCGAAACGCCAGGGCGACTTCAAGCGGCAGACAAGACGGTGTCAGTTTACTCTGTATCGGCCTATACAGATGCCGTTGCCCGGCCAGCCCATGCACGACCTGACCGGCCATCAAGTCCAACACGGGTATGACGCGCAAAGGCATGTCCTGCCCAAAAGAGAGAAAATCGCCTGCGAGCCTGAATTCTGCGTTGTCAGCCGACTCGGGGCAAAAGCGTGACCTATAGTCTAATTGGCGTGAACGAGGCTGGGACAACCCATTTCGCTCTCGCCTCGACTGAAAACTTCCGCACGACACGAAAAGGCGCCTTCCATGGACCGGCCAACCTACCCGATGAGCGACGATCGACCCAGCCCATTGCTGTACATCACCCCGGCTCTATTCACCGCCGGCCTAGTTTGGCTCTGGGCTCTCCTCAGCCGTTTGCCGCTTCATTGAGCAAGCTGTATGGTTGCTTCAAACTCCAAGGATGGCGACTGACTCTCATTGAAGTCAAGTCTTCCCGAATCAATTAGGACAACACCCGCTCACCGGATCCGACCTAGCCCATTTGTTTCACTATTGTTGCCGCTGCCAATTGGTTCTTTCCATTTCTCCACACCCCCTGTGGAAAGCAATGGAAAGCATTTGGGGCGAGCTATGGCTGAAAGAACGAAGTACTGCGCGACTACAAGATGTTGGCGCCATGCGACTTGCGTATAATACCGCCCTTTTCGCCCATAAATCATCGTTACAACCTGCTTAACGTCCTTGCAGTCCCATGATGGCCCTCTTCGGTGGCATAGTCGATTGCAGCACCGCCATTGAAAGATGTTGAGGAGTTTGGGAACGAGGGACGGCCTGGGCCAAATCTCATTTTGTCCACGTAGGCTTGCCTTCGACCCTCAGCCCATCGAGCGTGGCGCCCTGGATCACGCTGTCGGCCCGGCACTGGATGCAGAGGAAATACAGCGGTGCATCCGAGTTGTTTCGCCAAGCCCGTGCCGCCGGCGGGCTGATGCGCACGACCGAGCCTTCCTCCACGTCGATGCATTCGCCGTCTACGTGGAATTGTCCTCGGCCACCGACGACGACATAAATCTCGACGTTCTGCTGGTGCCTGTGCAGGAAAGGCATCCCCTTGCCCGGCGGGAGGATGTTCAGTGACATCTCCAGGCCCGCACAATCCAGGATATTCCGCAGAAACAGTTTGCCCCTCGCCGGGACCGGCACGTCCGGCGGCTCCAAGCAGTACTGCGCCCATCCCTCCTTCGGGCCGGCGTGAAAACAGGTGAAGTGCGTCCCTCGAACCATCTGATCGTCGGTCATTTCTCTTCTCCTTTGAAGATCGGGCTTTCTTGTCACCAACGGCTCTCACCACGGGAAGCACTTGCCGCAGGCCGGCAGCAGCCTCGGCTCCATAACACGGCGTTGCGGAGTCAAAAGCTACGTCAGAGTGCTTCCTTGCGGACACGGCTCAAAGAGATTAGGTGAAAAATCAGAAGCAGCGGGACGATAAACGTCGGGATCAAACTCAGAGGGAACTTGCCCATCAGTCGGGTGGTCACATCACCGGCCAGAATACCCACGGGGGTTGCCGAGGCAAGAACCCCAAGGCTCACCGCCATCACCAGATCGAGGCTTCCCAGCACGTTCCACGCTATGAATGTCTTCCGTGGAAATGGGTGCTTCCAATACCAGGCGACCAGAGGCGCCGTGATGCCAATTGCTATGTCTCCCCAACCCGCGGGTAGCGCAAATACGCCTGGCAAGGCTCCTTGTTGATACAGGATGACGAATACGATCCCTCCTATCCGCCAGGTTTGGGCCACGGTGAGTATACGCAAGTCCAAGGACAACACAAACTGCCGAAACCGAGAAGACGTGAGGCAGCAGAACACGAAGACGGCGACCGGAACGACAGCAGCCAACCCCAGCGGGATGGGCGGACCTGGTTCGCTGTCGAAGACGCCGAGCAGGGAGCCACCGAGGGCAAGCAAGAACCAGAAGACAAGGACGGCAACCGTCAGATTCCTGGCGCTGTTGGTGGGCCGGGTGCTGAGTGCGTGTGCCATGATGATGCTCTCCTTTCGCAGGTTATGTGTACATGCAACTATCTGGACAAGAAAAAAAGTGCGTCACGCGTACAGGTTGGTGACGACCCGGTTCAGCTGCCCCGGGCGCACCGCAAGGCAGTTGCGAGCAATGGCGTCGACAGCTCGGCTGTGCTTTTCGTTCTCCATGGCCATGCCAGCCTCCTCACATATTTGTACATGCAAGTATCGGCAAAGTTATCGCCAAAGTCAAGGCTTTTTATTATCTCGTTTATCATCTCGTTCCCAGGCTCGGGCCTGGGAATGCCCTGCCCGAGAGGCTCTGCCTCTGGTCCTCTTAACCATTCGGTGGTCAGCAAGTGCTTCACCGCCATTCCGAGGCAAGAGAGGGGGCAGGGCGTTCCCAGGCCGGGGCCTGGGAAAAAGAGAACGAAACAGCCGTGGGATTAGATCCGGAAAAGAGCTGCGTACCTTTCGAGTTTTCTCTTTGTGTTTTTCCGGCGCTGCAGCTTCCTGGATTCGTCTAGGTAGCGTGTGTGGCATGCTTTCGCCGATCCCTTACCGTGAAGGTGAACCCTGGACCAACACGGCGAAAGCATGGCGAGCCCTTTACCCATCGCGCGGAGGGCTCTGGTCGCGGACAGTGCAACTTTCTTTGGCGGTGCTGGATTAGGGTCTTCTGTCGCCACGCAGGACCCGCCAATCCTTGCCACCCCCGGTGACCCGGCCCTTATTCTCGAAGGGAAACAGCTCCCTCGGTCAATGACATTGCAGCGCCCCTGAATTTCGTCCGGCGGCAGGCGTAGCCAACCAAGCCGACCATGCCCAGGGCAAGCAAGGTTAGGGAGGATGGTTCAGGGACGGGCGTTACCCCTGCCAGGCCCACGTAATCGAACCGGACCGTTACCGGTGTGCTGCCGGGCGGCATCACGATCTGGTTCAACAGGATGTCGCCAATGTCCTGGCGAACCGTCAACAAATGGGCAGATGAATCGAATGTGAACGAGTTGCGAAGGCTTTCTTCGAAGTCCCGCGGATTCGGGAGGACGTTTGGGTCAAAACTCAGCACATTGACGCTGTTGGCTAGCGAGGTAGTGGCGGAATCGATGCTCACCGCAAAGGAAAACAATAGTTTCTCCTGGTCGGGGTCATCAGTGGTGTTGAGGCCGATTTCGAAGAGGGCCGCCGCAAAGCTGTTTTCTTCGGAAGCTTGCAGAGTGAAATCTTGTGGCAAAAACAGATCGATCTCTCCAGAAGAAGCTGAATCGATCAACGCATATTGCACGGGATCATGGACGATCGCGACGGCATAGCCAAGGTCTTTGGCTCCAGGCGTAGGCCGCTGGACCGACGCGGTGGCCTTGCCGATGACATCTACTTTGCCGTTAGCGGCGGCGGTGATTTGCTGAGAAGCTGCGGAGAAGGCGTAACTCTGATTGGGGAGTTCGGCGAGGATCGAGTTCCCCAGAATGAAGGTGTTATTCGGCGCGTTTTTAGCGGCGGCGACCTTGTCGGTGGCCTGGAGGACCCGGTAGTCAATCTGGCGCCCCAAATCGGTGGAATTAAGCGTGAGACCAGGGTAGGCCGACTTGAGCCCTTGCCCAATTCTGAACACCACCATGCTATCCTTGATCGACTTCACCATTGCGCCGGGTGGGCCAATGGTATCACTGTCGGAGAAGGTTCGGCCTCCATTTACGGGTTTCACCACGGCGCCCGTGCCTTTCACGTCGCCTCCCACCTGGGCAAACATCGCGATCGCGCCAGGCCCTTTGATCCCCATGACATTCGAGGGCGTGACCATTCGACCCGTGGCTTCGGCATTGGCAATGATCATGCCAGCGGATGCCGTCGAATGGGCCACGGAGTAGCTGACGACCCATGCCATGCCAAATCGACCAATCCAACGCAGGACCGAGGTTTCCATCGTACGGCCTCCCTTGGAAAAGAAGGTGACGGCAGCATATTTCCCTTGACAGCAAGCCTATTGTCACCTTTTCTCACCTCAATGGAAGTGAAAAGGAGACAGGTATCTCGTTCACAGGCTCCGGGCCGAGAATACCCAACCCGAGAGGCCCTGGCTTTGGTCCTCTTAAGCCTTCAGTGGTCATCAAGTGTTTCACCGCAGAACCGAGGCAGGAGCCTCGCGGCAGCGCGTTCCCAGGCCGGCGCCTGGGGCGAGAAAACGGTGACAACCACCCCGGCACATCCAGCTCAGACCCGTCAGGCTTCCCTGGTCAGGTCTGCCTGCCCCTGGCCGGGCGTTGAGGTCATGATCCCCGGTGCCGAGCGCGCTGCGAGGTCAAAGAAGGCGAGCGTCGAGGCGTAAGCCCGACGTGGTCTCGACGTCGACTTCGTTCGAAAGCATGTCGAAAGGTTGTCGAGACCACGTCGGGCTTACGCCTCGACGCTCGCCAATCGGCTACGTTCCTTACCAATCCGCGCCCAACACTTCCCCTCCCGCGACGGTGATGGCAGCCTTGAAAGTCTCCGGGGTGAGCGTTTTGAGGTTCAGCGTGCGGACTGAGCCGTCGCACAGAGCGGCGAGCGGCTTGGCGCCATACGCCTTGCCGATATCGGGCAGATCTTTCTTGACATCAAACGGCAAGTCGGCCGGTTTGGACCACGGTACGGCAAGGCTCGACTCCACCGCCATGATCGTGTTGGAAGTGCCATCCGGAATGGAAGCGGGGAAGCGAAGCGTTTTGCCCGGCTCGAAGAGCGCTCCTTCTCCGGCAAAGCCCTGGTAGACCGTGTAGCCCTTTTTCTTCACGATGACCCGAGGCGAAGTATAGATCTCGGGCATCTCTTGCAAAAGTTTCTTGTTGTTATCGCTATCCCAAGGTTCATCCAGCTTGAACTCCTTGTACAACTTGTCTTGCTCCAGAAACGGCAGCAGGTGCACCCGCCAGCTTAATATCGTCTTGCCTTCTATATCTCTGATGTCGTGCGGAACTTTGCCATAGACATCCACATAGCTATGAAACGCGAGCGCGATTTGTTGCAGGTTATTGGTGCTAGTCTTGATTTGCTCGGCCGCCTGTTCTTCGTTCGCTGGCGCCGGCTCTACCGCCAATGTACCCTCGGGCGTCGGGTCTTCCTTCGGCGCCGGTGCGGACCAAACAGCGGCCGTGAATAAGCACACAAGAGCTACGGTTAAGGAATGGCCAAGGAGAGTAGAGCTCTTTTGCTGAATCATGATTAGCTCCCAAAGGGCCTTGCGGAGAATAGGCAGGATCGCTTACGCGGTCGGCCGAGGGGATTAGTCTGACATGAGACTAACATGAAAAGGAACTTTATCGCCAATAGATTTTTTTGCCGCGGCGTGGCTTGTTGCGCCTTGCCGAATCCTTCTTCGCGACGAGAAAAGGGAGGTCATTCCCTTGGCGCGTTAGCTGTTTTTCGGGCTGCCAACTTGGCGACAAAGTCCTTATGTTCGGGGGAATTGAGCCCGTCTTGGAGCCGAGTTAAGACTTGTTGCGTGTTTCCGGCCAGGAGCGCATTGCCGTCCAGCCACAGGCCCGGAAAGGTCCGCGAGCGCAGGAGACCGTCCGCATCGGGAGTTATGATCTGATATCGATCGTTCACCAAGACGTGCCAGCGAATTTCGCGCTCGAATAGCAGAATGGCCAGGTATTCGGGAACCTTGGCAGCCTGGTACAAGTCGAGCTTGACGTGCAAATCATGAGTAGTGCTGGACCGGCAAATCTCCGCCAAGAGTTCGGGAATGCCATTGAGATACCTGCCCTTCACGAAAGAGCTGCCGCCAAATTCCGGCAGAATGCGCAGGTTCAAGTCGGGCTGAGGCATATCCTCCAGCAGAAAAGATGTTGTGTTATGACCCGAAGCGGTGCCGGGGGTGGCGGCTTTATAGGTGCCAAGCCATGTGCCAACGTCGCCGCCCATGTCGCCATGGTCAACGGATACGGGGGAAGCCATGTAGACGATGCTTCCAATAAGCTCGGCATTCTTGATCTCCGGGTGGGCTTCCCAGCGGCGCAGAAATTCCGCCCGAGTCAATTTGTCCCCGGCGACCAAAGGAGGAACGCTTTTTTCAACAACGGTTGCCATGATCCGACCTCCGGGTTCCATTCTACTTCAAGTGTGAGGATCGGACAATTCGGCGCAGTGGCTGCACACCAATCTATCCCAAACCGACGCTCGCGCTTTGCAGAAGTTTACTCAATACTCAGATCATTCACGTACTCCCCATACTCCTTTTGCCGTTTCTTCTCCGTCTCCTTCCCTTGCTTAATCGCGTCCTGCAGGCCCTCGATCTCCGTCTCCTGCGTATCGAACTTTTTCAGATAGCGCTTGTAGGCGTCCGAGGCGGGCGGGACGCGTTCGAGGTTGGCACGGATGCGGGTCTGATCGTCGGCGATCTCCTTGAGCTTGCCGGCTAGCGCGGCCAGTTCCTTCTGGGTTTCGGCCAAGGCCTTGCGCTGTTCCTGGATCCGGCGCAGGGCTTCCTTCACCTTCGGGCCGGCCGCCTGACCTTCGAGCAGTTGTTTGATGGTCTGATCGTCGATGGCGGGCAGGGCGGTTTCCATCTGGCCCTTTTGTTCCTCGATCACGACCTGCCGCACCGATTGTCCGCCCGCGGCTTTCAAGTCAAACCGCGCCCAGGCTTCCTTTGTAACTGAGAGTTTTTCCGGGCTCACGATCTTCCAACCCGGCACGATGGAATGCTCAACCTCAAACGTCCGCGCGAAGTCGCTCTTATTCTTCAGGTGATAGGTCACGGTCTGGCGTAGCAGGTTGGTGAGATGGAGCTTGCCGTGGGCGATGGTCGCGCTTTGATGCTCTAGAGGATCACTTTTAGTTACAACCTGAACCTCGGCGTTAAACCCGGAAAGGTTGAAATCTAACAGCTGGCCTGTCGCCGAGCCGAAAGCGAGCGTAGCCCGGTCCGTTTGCACCTGCGCCTCGACCACTTCCAGCCAGGCGTTCTTGCCGGCGGGGACGGCTACTTCAAAGCGGTAGACATCGCGGGTTTGCTCATTGGGTTTCCGCGGCGCCTCCAGTTTCCAATCCTTACGGACCGGATGTTCCACGAGCACTTGCCGGTCATGGTCGGATCGATTCATGAAAAGATACGTTTTGCAATCGCGCATGGTGTATGTGACAAAGAGTTGATCCTTGACTACCCTGGCCTTTAACAAAACCTGGTCCGGAAAAGACTTGGTCGTCGTCTTCACTTCCACGCCCTGGTCGATGGCATAACTGATCAGGCTCTCTTCGTTGGGCTGCAAATCGCGTATGCGAGCGTCGCCGGCATAATTGCCGTCTTCGTAAACTGTAATAGGGCCTTGCGTCAGCGGCTTCCCGGCGGCGTTTTTGAAACGCAGTCCCAGAAGAGGGAACTTCTCCTGGACTTCCTCGTTGTAGATGCTGATCTTGGCGCCTTCGACGGACTGGTTGAGGATGGAAAGCAGGGCGGATTTCTGCCGTGGCAACGTGATCTTCTCGTCAAGAACGTAGCGGTAGGAATCGCCGATCTCCTCGGCGGTCGCCTGGGTGGCCGCACCTTCGGTGGGATCAAGCCGCGTCAAAGCGCTGCCGACTTTTTTGGCGTTTTTCATGGCTTCGCGCTTTTCTAGTTGACGATCTAACCACTCCTGATAGGTAAGGCGATCCGATGGATTTTCAAAGTCTTCTCCTCGGCCTTGACCGGGAAAGCGTGGTAGGGCTGCTCGATCGAAAGGTTTGTAGCGATTTCCGGGCAGTCTATTTGCACCCCTGTTTGAAGCACCGTTGCTCGGCAATCCCCCCAGCCCTCCTCCTCCTAAACCTCCTCCGATGCCCAAGCCTCCTAGGCCACCGCCCAACTCTCCAAGGCCCGCGAGCCTAGAACTGGGCATATTGTTCATCGCTCCGCCTTGATTGATTTGCCCTGCTGTGATCGGCCCGTTGTAAATCGGTGGACGCAAGGAAGCAAATTGCTCCGGCTCCACTATTGGCCGAGGCATATAAAGCGGCTGATAAAGATCCATCTGAAACGAAATCGGCCGGCCCGATACAAGCGCCATGCGAACGTCTTTCCAATCCTCATCGGTGGTATTTTCCACCGACGCCCAACTTTGCAAAAACAGTTTGCCCTTCTTGTCCACCACGAGGCGGTAGCTCGTCTTCCAGATCGGGTTTTCGACGACGTAGCCCACGCGGACTGCCCGTTTGCCGGCGCCGGAGAAACCCAGGCTAATGGTTTTCTTTTGCATGTCGTGAGCGCCAGCCAGGACTTCCAGGGCCTTGCGCAATTCGCTTTCCAGGGTGGGGTTGAGAAAGCGGACGCGTTGGACCTGGTTCAAGGGCAGGCTGCGAACGCCTTCGGTGCAAAGTAAGTTCAGCAAGTGCGCGCTCTTGTCCGCTTGGCTTGGCTGTTCTTCCATGCCCAGGATCGTGCCGATCATTTGAGCCGGCTGCAAGACCACCGTCTGCTGTAGGGTTACTTCGATCTTTTCGCCGCGCGCCATGTTGAGGAGTTCGCCAAACGTGGGATTGCCGGTCAGATCCAGGGCGAAACTTTTGAGCGTCTTGTCAAGGGGATCGGCGCCGTCGTAGCGCACGGCGCTGATCCTGCCGCCGCCGAGATCTTGCAGGACCAAGCTCTTGAGAAGGTCGTTGACGTCGGCGACTGGAAAAGTCAGATCCACGCGCGAGTTGCCTTCAACCTCGCCTTCGCGCTGAAAGTAGCCAACGCCGCTGCTGAAGAGAACAACTTGGGAGATCGGCAAAGGCGTGGGCGGTTTGATTGCCTGATGAGGTTCGCTCAGGGGCGGCTGGGCGGCCGTGCGGCTACTGTGCAAGGCGGCCAAGAGCCCGAAAAAACCAAGACCAACTACGGCAACATACACGATGCGGCGAGGCATGGCGGCCCTCCTTAAATGCGAACAATGCCAAGGGCCGGATCACGTCCGTGCCTGCGTGCGCAGATGCTCACCAGTCCAGCCGATGTTGTGCTGTCTAAAAGTAAATCACGAGAAATGCACCTGTCGCTTGAACGCGAGCGGGAAGAAATCTTGCGCGAGCAGCAAGGGAATTTGCCTTTCGGGTATTTGATTATTTGTGAACGGCCATCCTCACTCCCCCGCCACCGCCACAAGCTTGATCGATTTAAGATCAATCAACGCGTTGAAAATGCGATCCGCGGACCGGAAAGTAAGCCGTTGCTGGCCGGCTGGGAGGAGGATTTCGCCGACCTTGGTTTGGCGGTAGGTGTCCCAACTGCCCGTGGAGGAGACGTTGCCCGTCAATTGATTGGGGCCGGCTTGCAAGAGGAACTTTTTGCCGGCGGACGCATCGTCGCAGGCCCAATCGAGCCAGACGGCATATTTGCCGGCCTTGGCGACCTTGGCCGACCAGATGGCGTGGTCGTCCTGGCTGGTCCAGTAACCCAGGTTGCCGTATTGCTTTTCGAGAACGAGCGTGGTGCCGTAAATCTCGCAATTACTCGGCAGGAGGAGAAGGGAGCCGTCTTCGGCCGCCTGCACCAGTTCTGGTTTGTTGCCTTCGAACGTTTTCGGTTTGCGCTGCGGGCCGACGGAGCGCACGTGGGCAATCAGGTCGGCCAGATCTTGCGGCTTGACCTCCTTCTCCAACCCTTCGGGCATGGCCGATTTGCCGGAACTGACCAGTTCTTCGAGATCCGTCCGCAAGATGATCTGCTTCTTACCGTCGGGCCCAATCAGGGTGACGCTGTTGCCGGTTTCACTGGCGAGCACGCCGGTGTGCGTCAGCCCAGCCTTCGTTGTGGCAGTGTAATTGACGTAGCGGGCCTCAACTGCCCGGTTCGGATCGAGAACGGCGATCATCAGGGCTTGCGGCGACTTGTCGCCCAGAGACGCCAGGTCCGGGCCGACCTCGTAACCGACGCCGCCGAGTTTGTGACAGGTGGCGCAATTCTTGGCGAAGGCCTCCGCTCCTCGAAGTGGATCGCCCTGCAGATTCAGCACGGACTGGTACGCGTCCACTACCTTCTGCCGATCCGGGTCGATGGCCGCGGCGAACAATTTGGCGGCGCGCTGGCGGACGCTGGAGGATTTGTGTTGAAGCAAGCGTTGACGGCGGGCGGCGTCCAGCTCGGCGGCGGCGATGTGCTTTCGCTCGATCGCCTCAAGCGCGGCGGCCGCCCATTCATCGCGCCGGAAAAGGACATCCAGCGACTGCGATCGCTGAGCGGGCCCATAGCCTTTCCAACCTGTCAGCAGAACTTCCGGCACGCGCGCGTCCCGCAGACGACCGAGCGCGGCAATGGCGGCGGCTTGCAGGTCCGCCGGCGTTTGCGGGACCAGCAATTCCGCCAGCGCGGCAATATCTTCAGCTTGCCGATCTAGGCCGCGGCCCAGGACGCGAACGGCCAGTAGTTTCTGCTCCTTGAGGGCTTTGGGGTTGGCTAGCGTGGCTCGCGCCGAATCGAACAAACCAGCCAGGTGCTTCAGGGCAGCTTGCATGTCCTCATCGCCCGCATTGCGCAACTTGGTGAGCGACGTGTTTCGCTGATCCAGGCTATCCAAAAGACCGGCCAGGGCGGTGTATTGCCAGGCGGCATAGCCGTTCTTTTCCGGAGTGCCCACGGCCTTGAGGAGGGTGATCATGGCTTTGGTGTGGTTAAGGGCGTTGGCCATGCGCAAGAGGTTCTCCATGAGCGCCGCGGGCGGGGCGTTTTCTCGGCTGCCTTCCAGGACCGCCAGTAACACGCGGTCCAGGTTCTTGGCGTTAACCGAACTCATCGCGGCAGCCGTGATAAACGGGTCGCCGACGTCGCGCACGGCCATTTCACCCAGCACCTGTCCGGCCTCCGGGGCATCCCACTCACCGAGCATATATGCCAACTGCAAACGCACCTGGGGATCAGTATCGGTCGCGCGTTTCACAAGCTCAGAGCCCAGTTTTGGATACTTGGCGATCAGCTGTTCACACAAACGGATCGCATGGCGGCGTACTCCCGGATGAGAGTCAGTTAGCGATTGGCGCACCAAGTCCGGGTTAAGCGCTTGCAGACCATCCAGTGTACACAGCGCGTGCAAGCGCGCCAGTGGTCGCTTGCTCTCGTTGGCCAGCTTCTCCAGGAGCGGAATAGCGGCCGTGTCGTGTTGCTCAATGAGCAACTGCTGGGCGGAATCGCGCTGCCAACCATTGGGGCTGTCCAGAGCGGCGACTAGGCCGGCCGTGTCGAGCTTGTCCAAACGGGGAATTCGCCGCGGCTTCTGGCCAACCGGATAAACGCGATAGATGCGTCCCTTGTCGTGTCCGGCGCGCAGATCGAGGCGTTTCTGCCATTCCAGCGGAATCCACTCGGGATGCTCAATCACTTGCCGGTACATGTCGGCCACCCACAAGGCGCCGTCCGGGCCGGTTTGGATCGTCGTGGGCCGAAACCAATTGTCGCTGGAGGCCAGAAACTCGGATTGCTGCTCGTCCTCAGCCCGCCGGCTCGTGAAGGTGACGCCGTGCGGGCTCACGATCTCGCGATGGACCAGGTTGTGGACAGGTTCGCTGACAAACGAATTCCCAATGAAAACTGGGCCGAACAGGTCATCGCGATAGATAGTCGCGCTACAGGCCGAGGTGAAATGATTGGCCGTTTCCGGATCGTTGAAACGGGGCAGCGTTCGGCTGGCCGGAAACACGGGCGCGGCGCCGGGGGTCATCGAAACCGGCACGCGCAGGTCCGGGGCCGCGACATGCGGATTGCGGCGAATGTATTGATCCGCAAGCACGTAATGATAGAGCGGATTGCTGTTGTTGTTGCCGAACCAATTGCCCCAATCATCGCGGCTGCGACCGTATTGGGTCTGGCCCGGCTGGAGGTCAAGGCCGCCATCTACAGGATGGATGCGAAAGTCGCGTCCGCGGATATCGACGCCTACACCGGTCTTGACGGATTTCACCTGACCGCCGCTGTCGCCATTAGCGCAGTAGATCCAATTATCCAGCCCGCGAACCAGGCTGTTGACCCGGTGTTGCGGATTGCCTTCTTGGAACCCAGTGTAAAGCGGCACGCGTTTGTCCGCTTTGCCGGTTCCCTTGGTGTCCTCGGCATAGAAGATGTCCGGAGCGCACGTCACCAAAACGCCCTTGCCCCACGGAAGGACGCTGGTCGGAAGACTCAAGTTGTCGAGAAAAACAGTGGCCTTGGTGTACTTGCCGTCGCCATTGGTGTCTTCGAGGACCTTGATGCGGCCACCCGGCTTGCCCTTGCCGTCGACGCCCAACGGATAATCGCCCATCTCCACGACCCAGAGCTTACCGTCGGCGCCCCAGGCAAAAGCGATCGGACTCTGCACGAGCGGCTCGGCTGCCACCAGCTCCACTTGAAAACCGGACCGCGGTCGCAATGCGCGCAACGATGCTTCCGGCGTCTTGGCCGCCGGCTCGACGCCTTGGAGCAGTTCGTTAAACGAGCGGCGATCAACATGATCCTTGACCTTGTCCGTCTGCTCGTTTTGAACCCAAAGGTGTCGCGAATGAAACCAGGCGCCGTTGTTCGTCCCCGCTCGGGCGATGATCGGCAGTGGATCTTGGGCGCCGCGCTGTCCAGCAAATACCTTTTGAGCCCAACCCTTTTCCATCGAGGTAAACAGGTGCAATGAATAGCCCTTCTCGTTGGAAAAGATCACGTCTTCGTGGCCATCCTCATCGAGGTCCAAAAAGCGAAGACCGTTATCCTTTCCATCGGCGTTGACAAGGCAAGTTCCTGCGGGCAACGAAAACGGCAACTTCGACCAGCGCTTTTTCTCGAGCGACCAGAAGAAGATCGCCTGTTCCCGGTCATTGCTGACCAGTAACTCGCAACGGCCGTCCTTGTCTAAGTCACGAAAACGCACGCCACAGTCGCGCCCCTTCCGGCTCGTGAGGAACGGTTGACCATCTATCTCTAGCCCGGCCAATAAGCCCTTGTCCTGGACCCACTTCTCCCCATCGAATTGCCACGCCTCGTCGATCTTCTCGTTTCGGACCACCAGTGAAGGATGTCCATTCGGCTGGACGACGCCGAAGCGCACGCCCTCATCAAGAGGCTTACCGTCCTCCCCGGTTCTCACGAGTTGCACCGGGAAATCGCCGGTGACCCACGTTTTGCTTTTCGGCGACCATACGCGTGTTTGCCGGACCTTTTCATTGCCAATGACGACGTCCAGAAACCCATCGTTATTTAGGTCGAGCAAGCGCACGCCATTGTCCTGGCCGTCGGCAGCCCGGAGGGGATTGCCGGCCAACAGATTCTTATTGAGCCGTTCCTGGGCCTCGCGAAATGTCAGGAACTTCACTTTCTTGCCATGTTTTAACGCCGCGTAGTCAACGAGGTCCACGATTTGTTCGCTGCGGATCCAGCCGTGGGGGTGGAAGATTAAACTGAATATGCCTTGTTTCAGGACAGCCGCGTCAAGAGCTGCCTTCCAGTCGCTGACAGTGGTCGGGTTATTCGACTGGTGCCGGTGTTGCGCGAGCCAGTCGCTGGGCATGACGCACGGGAACTCCCAGCACAGCCGGCCGATAACGTACGGATAGGGGTAATTCTCGATGGTATTAACGAACGTCCGATCCGCCGGCAAGTACTTACGGAACCTGTCTTGGCCGTCCTTGTCGATCACCAGCTCGCGAGGCAGGTCGGGATCATTTGACGTGATCAGGTTGATGACCGAGGAATCGATGGCCAAGAAGTTGCCATTGGGCGTTATCTTGTTAAAGATCTCGGCAAAAAAGCGCGGGCTAGCCGTGTTGAGTGAGTCGCAGCAGGGAACACGAAATGCCACGGGTCGACTGCCCGGGACCTTGTGAAGCAAATCCACGCAGCGGTCGTATGTGGACTTGGACCTGGCAAAATCATTCCCCTGCAATAGCGGGCAAGGGTGATCGATCGTGTGCGTCTCCAGGCTTAGGCCTTCTTTGAGCCAAGTCTGCAACTGGGGGTCGTCCGGGTCGATCTTGCAGGTCATGATGCTCACGGGCGCCCGGCCGTCAATCTTCTTCAAGCGCTGGAGGATTGGCCGGAGGAATTTTTCATATTTGGCCGTTTCGCGCATATCGTCAATGGCGAGGATCACCACGGCCTCCACCCCGTCTTCGCCTACCCACTGCGGCGTGACGAGGCGTGGAAAGCCGCGCGAAACGTAAAAGGGATCGTTTTCATCGAGGTACGTGAGCCGATTGGCGTCCGCCGCCCCAACGGTCCTGGCGTTAAGAAGGGCAAGCGCGAATATAGAAACCCAAGTAAAGGAGCGCATCGTGGACCTCCTGAAGCGGAACAGAGTGTCTTCCACTCCAAAGCGAATTCAGCCAGACCGACAATCAAACGATTAGAATAAAAGCAAAAACGGCCAACCGCCACTGGGTTGCAACGAATTCGCTTCAGACCTGCGCCTCAATGGGCTGGGCGATCTCGCCCGGAAAGCTCCCGCCTTTTGGTTCTCTCCATTTCGCCAGACCCCCTGTGGAAAGAAATGGAAAGCATTTGGAGTTTAAGGCCAGGCTCAAAAGTGCAAAGAGCAAGTTTATCTACAATCCAAACTGGTCACAACACTTGCGTAATAAATCAGCTTTCTCGCTGCCTGCAGAGGAATTGGCCTGTATTTACCTGGACCGGGACAACAAGCCGGTGACGCGCAATCCTAACAGCCCCGACTATCCCAAGCTCACGCACCAATCCTACGCGCAACTGCCTTGAGCGCGTATTGCGCCTCGACCACGCCCGAGTGTGCGCAGATCGCAGAGCGCCTCCCGGTCCGAATAAGAGACCTTGGAAGCTAACCAAAGGGAGCTTCTGCGCTGACCGGCTCCTCCACACCGCCATCTATGAAATGCGACACCGCAAACCGGGCTGGCGGTGTCGCTCCAAGGCGCAATGATCTCGTAAACAAATGTTTCTATCCTTTGCGACCCTCAAATGCGATCATGCAAGGTTAGAAGTGGCTGGAGAGCTTCAAATCGGTCGAAACGGCTCTTATAAACCGTAAGCCAGCATGTATAAGCGATGGCAGATCTGGTTGCTTGGTGGGGCTGCCGTTGGGGTGGTGATCCTGGTTATTGCAAACCGGTCGAACCAGCCAGTTTATAGTCTTGATGATGACAACCCTGCATTTCGGGCGGCTGCCTTGCGCAAAATGTCCGGAAAAACGGACACAAGGCTCTTGATCAGGGCCCTCGACGACAATGATACGGATGTGCGTTTGTTAGCCATCGAGCGGTTGTCGGCCTCAGCCGATGGCTCCGTCCGCTTCATTCGCGACTCGGTTGATCCCAAGGTCCTCGAGGCGCTCGCTACCGTTCAAGGAAGTAAAAATGCCACGTCATTCGGGGATGAATGAGGCTAGAGAATGACCAAGCCGGGTTGAATGACTTCTTGGGTGCTCGGAGAAAACTTGGGAGTTTCGATGTGGCATAAGTGGACGACCGCCGGCTGTCCGTTCTGCCCATCAAGGCCAGGCACTTCTCCACCTGCCCAGGACGCCAACGTGTTCACTTCTTCGCAGGGAGATCGCCCGTGGTAGATTGATAGTGGCCCTTGTCCCAGACCTTCTGGTTGAAGGCGGTCGATCCGCCGCGAGGGATCGTGATCGTATGCCAGTTGTCCCCAGCCAGGATTCGGGCAATCAAGATGATCTGGCCGCCGTGATACCCGCAGTGGGCCAACGACCGATGGATCGCCAAGGGCACGGAATGAGGCTCCCCGCGAATCATCACGGTCTTGCCGAGATCACTTGGGGTGAGCGAGGCGAGAGTATCAAAAAGGCGATTCCAGCCCTGCTCCCAGCAATCCTTAAGTTCCTGACGGTGAGTAAAGGAATCCACGAACTCGTCGTCACGGTTCCGCCACGGTTTCTCCCCATCGGTTGTCAGGAAATCGGTCCACCGGGACAAGAGGTTCCCCGCGACGTGGTTCATGATGACGGCGATGCTGTTCGTGTTCGAGTCAAGTGCGACGTGCAGCTTCTCGTCCGGCAGCTGAGCGATCGCCTTGTCGGCCCAGCCTTTATTGGAACGAAAGGCGACGACGGCGCTCGCGATCACCGCCGTGCCGACTTGATCGGATTCCGTTTGGACCATGTCGATCTCCTTTGCCACGCTTGGACCTGTCTTAGAATCGCTGAAGGCGTCGTCATCAAGAGAGAACGCCGACGACCGTGAACGGCACGGCTCCAGCCACCCGCAGGCAGCGCCGGTCCGGCTCGCAGACGACACCCTCGGGTACGACCTCTAGGCGACGGATGATGGAGAGGACCTCCGAGGTTCGTGTGATCGAGAAGACGTTGTCGATGGGCGCCCACGGCGGGATCAGAGACCCGCTCTCCAGCTGGCAGACAGCGAACAGGCTGTCCACCTGGATCAACCTAACCTTACTTTAGCCCTGGCATCCGCGGGATCAACAAGGGTATGCTTAATGAAGATACGCGTTTCGCTCCACGGAGGAAACATCCCATGCGTTTGACAAGTTCCGTTGGCCTAATTGCGGCTGTTTCGGCATTGGTGTTGACCGCTCAGGTCCAGGCAGTCGACCAGGATGAAATCAAGCGGTCGATCGACGATGGGGTCGCGGCGTTGAAGGCGAATCAGAAACAGAACGGCTTTTGGATATACGGCGATGCGCAAAAGCCGTCGCTGAACAGCGTCGGGGCGACGGCATTGGCCGGATTGGCGCTTTTGGAATGCGGCGTTCCTGCCGATGATAAAGCGGTGCAAAAGGCCGCCCAGGTGGCACGCGTTTCCTGCGTGGACTTGACGCAAACCTATTCGCTTTCACTTTGCATCCTTTTCCTCGACCGCTTAGGCGACAAGGACGATGCCGCATTCATTAAGAACATGACAGCCAAACTCTTGGCCGGTCAAGTCCGCAACGGCATGTGGAGCTATCATTGTCCAGGAAATGGCGCCAAGCAGAGAACCGAATTAATCACCGCCCTCAAGACCAGGGGAAGCTCCGAAGCTACCAAAAAGTCTGAAACCAATGATCCCAAGCCTCAGCCAGGGGACCTCACCCGCGAAATTGAATTGCAACTTGCGACAATAGGCAGTTCTGACAGACCGGAATGGCTCCATAAGAACGGCGACAATTCCAACACCCAATTCGCCTTGCTCGCTTTATGGGTCGCTCGCCGCCACGATCTACCTGTGGATAAAAGTTTAGCCTTGGTGGACGCTCATTTCCGAACGACGCAGAATCCTGACGGAAGCTGGAGCTACTCCTCGGGATCGAGTCCGTCAATGACTTGTGCGGGTCTCCTGGGGTTGGCGGTTGGCAATGTCGCGACAGGGACGTCCTTAAAGACGCGGACCGGCAAGAAGGAAACCAAGGAGAATAAAGACAATAAAGAAGTTAAAGAAGACAAGCGCGAACATTCTGATAAGCCGCGGAAAGATCTCGGAAAGGACGCTTCTGTCATGGCCGGCCTCAGGTACCTGGGCGCTGCACTGGCCGGCAAAGCGGGATTTGTGCGGGGGATCGACTTTGTACCCGGCGGAAAAGCGAGGCCCATTGCGCCTGACGCGGACCTTGATTATTCGTACTATTTTCTGTGGTCGATGGAACGTGTGGCCGTTGCCTACAGCATTGACTCGATTGGCAATACGGATTGGTATGAATACGGCGCTCAGCGCCTCCTCAAGAATCAAACGAGGAACGGTGGCTGGTCTGGTACAGCGGATGGCGGAACCGTTAACACCTCATTTGCATTATTGTTCCTGAGCCGATCAAACCTGGTGCGCGATTTAACCACGGCGTTAAAAGGGTCGGTTCAGGATCCCGATAAAGTAACAATCAAGTCCGGAAGCGGCGACACCAACACGCCTAAACCTGAAAAGAAACCGCTGGAAGGCAAGCCGCTGCCTCCACCCGAAGTAGCCCAGAATCCACCCGCCAAGGATCCTGGGTCCACTCGCGAGGCGACCACCAAGCCCGCGCCTCCCGCTGCAACCCAACCTGAAGCCACCCAGCTTGGGAAAGACCTTGTCGATGCCCCGGCCGCGCGCAAGGAAGAGCTTCTCGACCAATTCCGCCAGGCCAAGGGCAACGAATACACCGACTCCCTGGCCAAGGCGATCCACCAATTAGAAGGTGATAATAAGAAGAAGGCCCGCCAGGCGCTGGCCGATCGCTTGGCCGGCATGACTTCCGCCACATTGGGGGATAAGCTCGGAGATGCCGACCTGGAAATACGTCGGGCAGCCGCCATCGCCTGCGCCATGAAGGAAGACAAAACCCATGTCCCCCGCCTCATCAACCTTCTGGAGGACCCCGAGTCGGCGGTCAACCGGGCGGCGTATGCGGCCTTGAAGAGTCTAACCAACCAGGACTTTGGCCCTGCCAAGAGCGCCGGCCCGGAAGAAATCGTCAAAGCGGTCGCTTCCTGGAAGACCTGGTGGAAGGAAAACAGCGGCAAGTAGGAAATAACTAATGTGTCAGACGAGGGGCGTTGCGTGCGCCCCAAGACTCCTGGCGCTAATGCATCATCAGCTTGTAGGGTGGGTCGAGTCTTCGATGACCCACCGAGCGCTTGCAAGGTCGAGGTGGGTCTGAGTCGGAATTCTCGCAAGTTATTCTGCCGCGGTTCCAAAAGCATCCGGGCTCGCCAAATGCAACCGGAGTTCATGCCGCCAACTCGCAGGAAGTGATCATGCCGCTGGTCGATTTGCCTCCCCTCCCTCGCTCAGCAACTCTACCGGTCGGCGTTCGCCGGTTTTTGCGCGATGCGGATAGGCGGATCGAGCGATTTCGCTGGGACCGCCATTTCCCCGCTTTCGTCCCAAGCGATTTTGCCACGATATACACAAGCCTGGCGGCGCTGGAATCCTCCGGGCTTCTGGAGGGCCGCTGGTTTTGCGAGTGGGGAAGTGGCTTCGGCGTGATCGCGTGCCTGGCTGCAATGCTGGAATTTGACGCCTGGGGAATTGAGATTGAAGGAGAGCTGGTAGACGCCGCCCGGAGCTTGGCTGAGGACTACAGCCTGCCTGCCGTGTTCGTGCGTGGCAGCTTTATTCCTGCGGGTGGCCATGCCTTCGTCAAAAGCGCTGGTCAGTGTGCTTGGTTGGCCGCGATCGCCGGCGGCGGCCACGAAGAGTTGGGTTTGGACCCGGACGATTTCGACGTCATCTTTGCCTACCCCTGGCCCGACGAAGAGCGCTTGACCGAGAAGCTTTTCGAATGCTGCGCCCGAAATGGCGCGGTCCTCATGACCTATCATGAAGTAGGCGGCCTGCGCCTCCGCCAAAAACGCAACAAGGTGGGTGCGATCCCTTGAACAAGCTCGCCCTGTCCTTCTATCAGCGACCAGCGATCCAGGTAGCTCCCGAATTGGTCGGCAAGATTATTGTCCGCCGCATTGGTCGGCGGGAGTATCGGGGCCGCGTGGTCGAGACAGAAGCCTATGTCGGCGCGCACGATCTCGCATGCCATGCATCCAAAGGCCGAACGCGCCGAACGGAAGTGATGTTCGGTCCCGGCGGACATGCTTACGTCTATCTGATTTACGGGATGTATGAGATGCTCAATGTCGTGACAGGCGTGGAGGGAGACGCGCAGGCCGTCCTCATTCGTGCTGCCGAACCCTTGGACGGCTGGAAGGTCAATCTTTCCGGTCCAGGAAAACTCGCGCGGGGCCTCAAAATCACCCGGAGCGAAAACGGCCTGGATTTGACAGGCAATAAGTTATTCTTTTTGGACGATCTGTCATACCAGCCAAGTATCGTCGCATCCAAAAGGGTAGGCGTCGACTACGCCAAGGAATGGAAAGACGCTTTGCTTCGCTTCGTCGATGCGAACAGCAAAGCGGTTTCCAAACCCCGTCTCAAATAATTATCTCACCTATGGGGTTCTCGGTAGGCCAATTGGCCGAGCGGGCACCTGCTCACAAGTCCCATTGATTAATGTCCCACATCAAAGAATCGCATGATGTTAATCGGCGGGCATAATAGCATTGGCGCCAACGCGAATAGAGTCCATGAGGTGGCCACATTCCAGATCGCAATTAGCCTCAGGAAATTTGACTTTTCCAATTGCGGCCTTACTTTCTTAATAGACTTTCAAGAATTTGTCCTTCCCCAAACGCTCTTCCCTCCGGGCATTTCTTGATCTGCCTGAATCGTCCAGGACAAATAAGAGGCCCTAGACCAGCCCAGCGGCCTCCAACCATCCTCCCCATTTATTTTCGGATCTGATATTCAATCCCCGGCTAATAGCCCGAGGTTGCTTTCGTCAGGACATTATTGTGAAGCACATGAATCACCAACGGTCCGTCCCTCTATCTCCCGGCGGAGCGGAAATCAACGGCGACGCACCTGCCTCGGGATTTCCTCGCGCACTAGGTGGACCGGCATCGACAACCATTGCCCGGCCTACGCCGTTGCCCAAACGCCCAAAGGGACGCTGGTTTGTCGGCTTGCTGTTGTTCGCGGCCGCGACGACTGCAGGCTATCAAGTATGGACCTCGTTCTTCCGTTATCAGGCCTACGGAACCGTGACCGGTCGAGTGCTCCATATATCGCCACCCTGGGACGGAGTGGTTCGTTATCTTCACGTCAAGGACGGCCAAAGAGTGCGCCAGGGCGACTTGCTCGTGACCGTGGACAACACGGACATGCGGCAAAAGCATGCTCAGCTAGGCGATGAGCTGCGGCTCGCCCAAAGCACGCTCGAAGCGGAGGCCGCCAAGCTCAAATGGCAGCTCACTTTCAATTTGGACCAAGGCCATGGTGCATTAGCCCAGTATTACGAGGCCCTGGGACAATTGCTGCGGGAGCAAGCCGAACTGGATTTCTTGAAAGGATCATTGGAGCGCGCCCATCATCTGCACGCGGGCAAGACGATTTCCGAGGAGGAATATGCCCGCGCCGCCTCACTCATGAAGGGACAAGAGCAGAAAGTCGCCCAATTACTGAAAGCCGTCGAAGTGTTGAAGAATCGAGCCGAACAGGCTAACGCTCTGGTTAAAAAGGGATTAGACGGAGCTGAGTTCGCAGACAATGGTTACCGCCAGCTCAAGCCATTCCTGACTAGGATCGAGACATTGCAGGCGGATCGAGTCAGGCTCCAGGAACGCCTGGACCAGGGCTTTATACGGGCGCCGACGAACGGCCTGGTCGTCAAAATCCAACACTTTTCGGGAGAGGGCTGCAAGGTCGCCGAGCCCTTTATTTCGTTTCTCGAAGAAGAGTCTTTGCAAGTGACTCTGTATATTCCCCAAAAAGCGGCAGCGACCATGCAAGTCGATGCCGACGTGAGCCTGATCGTTGATCCTTACCATGAACCGCTGGACTGCAAAGTTGCCCGGCTGGGCGACGAATTCGAACCGGCGCCGGAACACCTGAAGCGTTATTACTCCGAAGGTGAAAAGCTGCTGCCGGTGATTTTGTATCCCAAAGACGAGTGCGCGCACTGGGTAGCTTTGCGCGTCGGCGGAGTCGTCAAGCTTCCCTACCGTTGGCCACTTTCTGGAATAGGTCGTTCGCCATGATCACTGACCAGGAGCCAACGCAACAACGAACGAACCAGGTTGAAGCCGGTCGGAACACCGTCTTCGGAACTGGTGAGACAATAGTGGGGCCGCGTTCAGAGAAGAGGCAAATCGAGTCTGCGCGGAACACCGTACTTGGCGCGGGCGACACAGCTCTGGGACAGGCGCCGGAGAAAGCAAAAGTCCGCTTTCCTAGGCCCTTGGTCGTTGTGCCGGTCTTGCCCGACGGCGCACCAGACTGGGAACACCGAGCGGTTGGCATTCCTTTGGACTTGAGTTCAGACGGGGAAATGGAGTTTTGCTGGGAAAATGCCCCGGAACTCCAGACGACCGCGATGATTGCACTTGTCCATGAAGCCGCCGGCGGGAATCGAGCAATTGGCATCGATGTAACCTCCATGCGCCATTTGGAAAAGGGGGCTATCAAGGTCGTGGGCCGGACCGGCGGCTTTGCGGAAGAGATTCTCAACCCAGCAAACTTGATGCCCAGCTTCGACGCCGAAACCCTGACATTCAAGTTGGGCTTTGCCGAGGACATGCTCGATCAGTGGGCCGCCATTGGAGCGATGGAACACGTCTTTGTGGATAAAGTTCGAGTTTGCTGCAAATGTAACGGCCTGTTGACCTATCGGTCGGGATGCCCCAACTGCGGGTCGGCTCGGCTGGAAAACGATCAGCTCATCCATCATTTCGCCTGCGCGCATGTGGGCCAGACTAGCGAATTCGAAAAGGGCAACGATCTGGTATGCCCGAAGTGCCGGGTGCGGCACTTGATCGTAGCCGCGGATTTCGATTACGTCATCGGGCCCTACCACTGCCTGGATTGCCAGTGGAGCAACCTGGAACCGGAAGAAGTAGCCCAATGTCTGAGCTGCCGATTCCGTTTCCCCGGTTACCAGGCGAATACCCGGGAACTCAGAGGCTATCGTGCTAACCGACTGGATCCACTGAACTACTTGCCTACATCGTGAGGAACTTGTGGCGGCGTCCATGACGGTAACGATCTTTGACTGCATACGGAATGCAACGCTGCATCGGTAATCGGAACAGTCTTGGAGGAACAACCTAGATGAACACCAGTCTTGTGACCGGCGGCGCCGGTTTCATCGGCAGCCATCTTGTCGAAGCCCTATTGGCGGCCGGTCGGCGCGTCGTGGTTATAGATGATTTATCCACCGGCACGATAGCTAATCTGGCCCGTGTTCAAAACCATGCCTGCTTGAAGATCATCACCGATACCATTACCAATGACCCGCTGGTCGAAACTTTAGTCAACGAAGCAGACGAAGTTTATCATCTGGCCGCGGTGGTCGGCGTCCGTTTGATCCTTGAAGAGCCCGTAAGGACGGCGGAAATCAATAACGATGCCACCGCCAAAATATTGCGCGTGGCAGCCCAAACGGCGAAACCGATTTTCCTCGCCAGCACCAGCGAAGTGTATGGCAAGAACTCGAAAATGCCTCTCAACGAAGATGACGACTGCGTTCTCGGTCCGACGTCGAAAGGACGCTGGATCTATGCCTGTGGCAAAGCTCTCGACGACCATTTGGCGTTGGGCTACTACCGGCGTACGGGATTGCCTGTGGTCATCGGCCGCTTTTTCAACACGGTCGGACCCAGGCAAGTTGGTCATTACGGCATGGTGTTGCCGCGGTTCGTCGATCAAGCCCTGGCGGGAGGACCACTGAAGGTCTACGGCGACGGCGAGCAGGTACGATGCTTTGGCCATGTCGCCGATGTGATCCGCGGGATTATGGCCTTGATGGCCTGCCCCGAAGCTAAAGGCAAAGTGTTCAACCTCGGCAACGATGAACCCGTCACTATTCAAGGCTTGGCTAAACGAGTGGCCAGCCAAATAAATCCCCAGTTGGCGATTGAACACGTGCCCTATTCCGAAGTGTACGGGTCGGAATTCGAGGATATTCGTCGGCGCGTGCCCGATCTAACGCGAATCCGAGCAACCATCGGCTACCAACCGCAACACGGGCTGGACGACATCATTCGCCATGTGATTGCCTGGAAACAAAAAGCGAAATCCCTTCCATCCACCAATCGCGGCGGTTTCAGATCGAGTCTCTCCACGCCGGCAAATGGAAACTTTGTGGGCACACCGGCCTAATTCCGATTCATTTAATGAACAGAGAACACAGAGGTGAGAGCTAATGCTGGATCTTTCTACTTTTTTGTCAGTTGATGATACGCCTCTCCCTCGGGCGCTGGCCGACTGGGCCTTGGCGACCGATCAGTATTCCCAATTATTAGACGCCATATCTCAAAAACGGGCCAAAATCGGCATTATCGGCATGGGCTACGTCGGTCTGCCGTTGGCTCGTGCCTTCGTGGACAAAGGTTTTAGCGTCATCGGCTTTGACGTGGACGCCGGCAAGGTGACCAAGCTCAATAATGGCGAAAGCTACATTGGCCATATTGCGGCTTCCTCAATCGCAAAGATGCGGGAACACAACGGTTTCGAGGCGACGGACCAAATGGAGCGCCTCGGCGAAATGGACGCCATCATCATTTGTGTTCCCACGCCGTTAACGGATACTCGCGAACCCGATTTGCGCTTTGTGGTCGGTTCCGCGGAAGCTATTGCGGCTAAGTTGCGGCCCGGACAACTGATTGTTCTGGAGAGCACCACGTATCCGGGCACGACCAGGCAAGATGTCCTGAGTATCCTGGAAAAAACCGGGCTGCATGTTGGGAGTGACTACTTTTTGGCGTTTAGCCCTGAACGGGAAGATCCAGGCAACCAAGACTTTTCCAACACCACCATTCCGAAGGTGGTGGGCGGCCTCGATAAAAGAAGTCTAGAATTGGCCGTGCGGCTTTATGGGCAAATCGTGCAGAAGGTGGTGCGCGTTTCCAGTCCGGAAGTAGCGGAAGCCTGCAAGATCCTGGAGAACACTTATCGGGCGGTCAACATCGCTCTCGTCAATGAGCTGAAAGTCCTGTTCGACCGCATGGGTATCGACATCTGGGAAGTAATTGAAGCCGCAAAGACGAAGCCGTTTGGTTTCCAAGCGTTCTATCCGGGACCGGGATTAGGGGGCCACTGCATTCCCATCGATCCCTTCTATCTCACATGGATCGCGCGCCGGTATGGCCTGTCCACCCGTTTCATTGAACTAGCCGGCGAAATCAACACCGCCATGCCGGCGTACGTGGTCGGGAAGGTGACCGAGGCCCTTAATGAATCCGGTAAGGCCGTCAAGGGAAGCAGGATCGCCTTGCTTGGCATGGCTTACAAGAAAAACGTGGACGACGCCCGTGAGTCGCCTGGCTTGGCTCTTTTAGAGCAACTTCATCAGAAAGGCGCGGTGTTGAGCTACAACGATCCCCATATTCCCGAGCTAAAGTCCCACGGCCATCCCCTCCCTCAGGAGCCCATGCAAAGCCAGGCGCTCACGCCGTCGTTTTTGCAGGCACAGGATTGCGTGGTGCTCGTCACCGACCATTCGTCTTACGACGCCTCATGGATCGTCGAACATTCGCGGTTGCTGGTTGACACGCGGAATATGACGCGCAATGTAACACGCTTCCGAGGCAAGATCGTTAGGGCGTAGAACAGAGTAACTACGACAGAACGCGGTCCAAAGTCCGCTACGCCTCCGGGCGCTGCTGGGTGCGATGACACCAGATTCCCAGCAGACGACAGAAAAACGTACTCCAATATAGGCCGCTCACCCAGCCGACCGTGAGAAGAAGCCAGCCCTTCAGCATTCCATTGTGAACTTCCGCGACACCGGCGATCATCGCCAAACCGTGAGCCAAAAAGAGTAGTGCGGCAAAGGCCACCAGCGCCAGCGCACGTCCGCCCAACCGATGGGCCATGTCCGCAACGGCTACCGGGCTAAGGTCGCGCAACCTGCCTTGGTCCGTTACCGCCATCAACGCAAATACCCAGTAACCAACGGCAACGATGCCAAGCTCGGTCACGATTACCCAGTCCAGCAAATTCTCTTCGCCGCAATACATCCAGTACAAGACGCCCGCCACGGCAAAAACGATTGGGCCCGCGAGGAAACAGGCTAGCCATTTGGCTCCGCTGAACAGGATCACATTCAGCGGATGCCCCGACCAGCGAATGTAATAGACCTCGCCGGCCGCCGCCGATGACAAAACGCACTCCAGGAAACTGCACGGCAACCCGACAACCACGATCAAAAGCATCGTGCTTAGAAAGAAGACGCAGATCAGCCGAATAAGAGAAACGCTGGCAGGAATCGCCGCGGGCTCGAAGAGCAAGTGCGGCAGGAACACGGATGCGCCCGTGCTAATCAGGGTCAAAATCAATGCCAAGCCCAGAAAGAGTTGCCAGGCACGAAGCGGGTAAATAAGGCACTCGTACCAATGTTTCTCAAGACGCCGCCCGGTCAGGTCAGGACGCCGAGTTCCTCGGCTGGAGAGCAGGTGGACAAGCCGTGGATCCAAGGCGCGCGGCGCGGCCGGCTGCGGACTGTCCTGTAGCGCGGCAGGGCCTGCGGGCGCGGGCGCTCGTGTCCGGGCTTGGCGCATGCGTTCGAGCGGCGTGAGCGGGGTGGCGACGGCGCCGGAATGAGTCGGCAGCAGCGACGGAATTCCCACGGGAGAACCGCAACGCGGGCACACCGATCGGCGCGCGGCCATTTCGTCGCGGGCCCGCAAATGTTTCCCGCACGTACAGATGAACTTAATTGTCATGGTTTCTGGGCTGCCAGGCTTGAGGCTTTAGGCTAGAGATTTGAGGCAAGAGGATGGAAGAGATGATTTCTGTCAATCCTCTATCCTTAAGTCTCTGGTCTCTAGCCTCAAGCCTCCACCTCCCTACGGCGCTCGCAGGGTTTTGAGAAAAGCGACTAACTCTCCCTGCTCCTCGCGGTCCAGCGAAGTAAACTTCCTCGCCGAACGCTGGCCCTGTCCGGAATGCATCTTGATCGCGTCTTCCAGCGTGGCGGCCCGGCCATCGTGAAGATACGGCGCGGAATCGGCCACGCCCCAGAGCGGCGGCGTCCGCCACTCGCTGGGCGAAGGGCCGTCATCATCGGGGCCATCCGGGTCATCTGGAATGGGAGGTTCGCCATATGAGCCGCCGCCAACCAATTCCATGCCCATCTGGTGCAGCAGCAGATCGCTGTAGATCCCGTCCACGCTTCCCAGCGTCGGTGTGTGGCAGTCGGCGCAACCAATTGTGCTGAATAGTTTCTTGCCCGCTGACGCCTGCTCGGCAGTCAGTTCCTTCGGCAGTCGTTCCACCGGTTTGGGCAGCGATGCGCAGAACGCCGTAAGCTGGTCGCACTGCTCAATCGTCAAATCAAGCCCGGAAGATGGGTAATACGTGGCACTGTAGATCGGCTTGGGTTGCGCCTGTCCCGGATTTCCCAGACCCAGTTCATTCGCGCAGGCGGCCTGCACGAAATCAGAAAGGCTTGCCATCTGCGCCTTCCAGCCAAATCGGCCAATGCGGCCGTTGGATAAGTGATGAGCGCGACCAACCGGCACGCTTTCATCCTCGGACGGGGCCAGACCCCATTTAAGCCGCTGACTCTTTGCGCCTGCAAGGATGACCCGCTCGGGAATTTCATCGATCAGTTTCACGCCGAACAGAGCAGGAGTATTCCTCTGCGAGAGATTCACCCCTGTTGGAACCGCGAAGCAATGGCCGCTCTGTCCAGAAAGCCGGACGACCTGGTCCAGGCTAGGCTGAGACACAGCGGGCAGGCTCGGATGAACGTCGTGCAAGGTCTCCTGATAATAGATACCGTGGGCATGAACAACGCCTTGCCGCGGCTTTTGACCGTGCACGCGGACCGTGAACGTAGTGACATTATGATCCAACCCACCCGCGCCGCCCGGCCCTGCTTGATTATGACAAGCGACGCAAGACGTAGCATTGAAAACTGGGCCCAGGCCGTCACCCTCCGGAGAAAGCGGATCCTGTGGCTTCCAGTCGTGCTTGAACAGCAACTCCCCGGCCTGGGCCATGGCAGGGTCGACCACCGAAGAAGGCGTCTTTTGCCACCAAAGCCAACGCACTCCAGCCGGCGCCAGTGCCAATAGAACGGCCAACAGATACCAAATGCGATAGGTTCGGTTCATGGGAGACACCCGGGGCACGATGTGTTTGCGAGTGCGAAATGACAACGCCGTCATTATCACTCGGCCAAAGAGACGTGGCAACGCATTTTTTCAGTATTTTGGCCGATGGCAAGGCGTCCACACGTTGCCCGGATGTGAGAAGGTGTCAGAGCCGCAACCGTAAGGGAGCGATAACAACGCTCCCTTACGGTCGCGGCTCCGAAAGTCGCTTAGCACTTCGCCGTTTTGCGCTTCTTGCCAATGGTCCCGCGTTGCTGGACCTTCTTGATGTAATCAGGCGCGTAGGGAACTTTGCACGCGGTGCCGCCCATGTCCACCGAAACGTTGCCTATGCTCTGGCCCGTCTTTATGGCAACCTCCGTGAGTGCCGGGACGTAACACCCGACCGATATTATAAAGCCATTCATCGTATGGCGCACGCGGTTGGGTTGTTGGTGAATCGTTTTTTGCACACGCTGGAGAAGTTGCGTCAGCTCAGCCAGATCGAGGTCGGCGTCATTCTGGATGGCCACCAAGCTGCTGAGTGTCGCCCAGCCGGCCGAAGCGATGCCTTCCTTTTTGGAATCGATCCACTTCAAGGCGAGTTCGCGCCCGTGCTGGCTCCCAGCCGCGACCCAGGGGACCGTGTATTCGCTGAGCATGGACCAATACGCCTGTTCGGCCCAACGCTGCAAATCCTTTTTGGTCATCTGGCTATCGTCGGCGATGAGGCCGGCCAGGTACATGGCGTCCGAAATGCCGGTTTCGTAAAGCGCGAGGGCGAGCGCGTGATTGATCTTGATGCGTTTCTGAATCTTTTTCAAATGCTCGACCTTGACGCCAAAGAAGGGTTCCCTGGCGCCGTGCTTGATCAACACCTTCTTCGTGGCTTCATTGCCGAGGGACTTGATTTCTTCAACAATCTCAGTTGCGGTCATAATCGATCTCCTGACCTGCCAAGAATAGAAATCGGTCGCTTTTGACAAAAGGGTAAGCGAGAGTGAGCACAATCCTCGCAAGCAATACGAGGAAGTGCAAGAGGGTAGTGGATGATGGCAGAATATCGGATCAGTGAGCGTCGGGCTTTATGCCTGCTGGGCTCGGCCTCCGGGGATAAACCTAGAGGCTCGCGTACCGACACATGGGTCTAAGAAGGCTGACAGTACTGGCAAGGAAAGTGCTCCACTCAGAAATGTCGGTCGCGGAGACTGGACGGGAATTAAACTAATCGGCAGGGTATGGCCGGTTTGGGCGCCTGAGACCATAGTGAGCAGGAGCAGACTGGTCAGGTGTTTCCAGCCTGCAGTCTCAGGGGCCGATTGTCCGGTTTGTGGTCGTCGGCGGGCCCTGTTTGTTGTCGAAGAGTTTCGAGCGTCAGGCCGCCTACTGTCCGCATGAGTTCTTGAGCCATCGTTTCGAGTTGTCCCACCATGGGCCGGGCCTCTTCGAGCCGGCCTTGAGCCGCATGGTCTTCGAGCTCCGACGCCACGCCAGCGGCCACGGTGGAAAACGCCGCCACCATCCCACAAAGCTTGTGAGCGGCCTCGCGCAGCCGTACCGTGTCCCGCTCTCGCAGCGCATCCTGAACTGCCGTCAAATGATCCGGCAGGCGAGCCCGGAGCGCCTGACAAATCTTCTCCAGGATAACGGCGTCGGCCCCGCAGGCGGCCAAGAGCACGCGCGGGTCGAGCAGGCCTGGTCTCGGTCGGTCTCCTGTTGTGGCATGGTCTGGAGACCATGCCACAACAGGCGGACGGGCGCCCAATACCCGATCAATCGTCACCCACAGGTTCCCGGCCTGGATTGGCTTAGCTAGGAAGTCGTCCATGCCAGCCGCGAGGCATCGCTCACGGTCTTCTTTGCGCGAGCGCGCGGTCAAGGCAATGACGGGCAAATGCCCGCCCGCGGGTCGCTCCCGCTCCCGAATGGCTTGGATGACCTGGAAGCCGTCCAGGTCAGGCATGTGGAGGTCCAGAAGCAGCAGATCGAAGGCTCCCTCTTTCGCCAAGGACAGCGCCTCCCTGCCATTGTTGGCCAGCCGCACAAGATGGCCGCGCCGGACGAGTAACTGCTCCAAGAGCTGCGCGTTGAGTTCGTTGTCCTCGGCCACCAGGATGCGCAGCGGCTTGGAAGAAGACAAGGAGACAAGGAGAGGGGGAGACAAGGAGACAGAAGAAGACTCGCTCCCCTTCTCCCTGTCTCCTTGTCTCCTTTGTGTCTCCTTGTCTCTCGAGGTCCGGCTCATCACCTGGTAGATCGTCTCCAGTAGCTCGTCCTGCTGGACCGGCTTGAGCAAGTGGGCATTGACCCGTTGCTCGCGAAACCGAGCCACGTCGCCGGGGCGGTCACCGGAGGTCAGCAGGATAATGCGGGTGGCGGACAGCTCGGCCCGCTGCCGGATCTGGGTGGCCAGCGCCAGGCCGTCCGTGTCGGGCATGCGGGCGTCAAGAAGCACCAGCGCGTACGGTCGGCCGCCAGCGGCACCGTGCCAGAGGGCGTCCAGCGCCGCCAGCCCATCGCCCACCGCCACCGGCTTCATCTGCCAGTCGCGCAACCACTCCTCCAGGATGCGACGGTTGGTGGCGTTGTCATCGACGACCAGCACAGGCAGGTCGTGGAGCAAGACCGGCGGCCCCCCTGTTGCGGCATGGTGTGGAGACCATGCCGCAACAGGGGGTGGGTGCGGTTGCCGTCCGAACCGCGCCGTGAAGGCGAAGGTGCTGCCGCGGCCCGGCTCACTTTCCACGGTGATCTGCCCGCCCATCAAGGCCGCCAGCCGGGCGGCGATTGTCAGGCCTAGGCCGGTGCCGCCGTACTTCCGCGTGGTCGAGGTGTCCTCCTGCTCGAAGGCCCGAAAGATCCTCTCCTGCCTGTCCTGGGGGATGCCGATGCCGGTGTCGCGCACTTCAAAGACAAGGAGACAAGGAAACAAAGAGACAGGAGCAGTGTCGCTCTCGGTCTCCTTGTTTCCTTCTCTCCTTGTCTCCTTGTCTACGGAGACCCGCACGACCACCTCCCCGTCGTCGGTGAACTTGATGGCGTTGCCCACCAAATTGAGCAAGACCTGCCGCAGACGGCCCGCGTCGCCGACCAAGGCGTCGGGCACGTCAGGCTGCACATGGCAGACCAGCTCCAGTCCTTTCCGGTGAGCCCGCACGGCCAGGGCCCGCAAGGTGTCGCCCAGCGCCGCCCGCAGGGAGAAGTCGGCGGAGTCTAGTTCCAGCTTGCCGGCCTCGATTTTAGAGAAGTCGAGCAGGTCGTTGATGATGCCGAGTAGGTTGTCGGCCGCCGTCTTGACCGTCCGTAAACATTGCCGCTGGTCCTCGGTCAGCGGCGTGTCCAGGGCCAGCTCGGTCATGCCGATAATGGCATTCATTGGGGTGCGGATCTCGTGGCTGACATTAGCTAGGAACTCATCCTTGGCCCGGTTCGCCGCCTCCGCCGCCTCTTTGGCGTCGCGTTGCGCCGTCACGTCGGTGTTGGTCCCAAACCAGCGGAGCACCTTGCCGGACAGGTCGCGGATCGGAACGGCGCGGGAGAGAAACCAGCGGTAGCTGCTGTCTTTGCCGCGGAGGGGGAAAGTGTCCTCCCAGACCGCGCCCGTCTCAAAGTAACGGGCCATCTTCTCGACGACGCGGCCGACGTGGTCGGGGTGAAGGACCTTCGGCCAACCCCAGCCGTGCATCTCCTCCAAGGTCGTGCCGGTGTATTCGAACCAGCGGCGGTTGTACCAGAATATCCTACCGGTTTCGTCCGCCATCCAAGCGAACTGAGCGATGTTGTCGGCCAGCGTGCGGAACCGCTCCTCACTCTCGCCCAGCGCTTCCTCGGCTCGCTTCCGGTCGGCAATATCCCGCACCAAGGCCACCGAGAATAGTCGGCCACCTTCCCAGAACGCTTGGCCCCTCACCTCGACCGGGAAGACCGACCCATCCTTGCGGCGGTGTCGAGACTCGAACGCCATCATCTCTCCGGCGCGGAGCTTGTGATCGATATCATCAAGGTCGGCGAGGGTGACATTGGGGTCGAAGTCGGTCGGGGTCATCCCGAGCAACTCGTCCCGCGTGTATCCCAAGCTTTGGCACGCCTGCCGATTCACGTCCAGGACAACGTTTCTGTCGTCGAACAGGAAGAACGCATCCGTGGCATGGTCCACGAACGTCCGAAACCGCTGCTCGCTCTCGCGCAGCGCCTCCTCCGTTTGCCGGAGGTCGGTGATGTCGGTGCAGGTCCCAAACCATTTGAAGATGTTTCCTGCGCTGTCCCGGATCGGCACCCCGCGCGTCTTGAACCAGCGGTACACTCCGTCCGACCTGCGGACGCGGTATTCCACGTCGTAGGGGCCGCGCCCAGCCACGGAGTCCGTCCAGAGTTGCCGGGTAGGCTCCCGGTCTTCCGGGTGTAGCGCCTCCAGCCAGCGCCAGCCCAGCAAGTGACTCTCGGGCACCCCGGTGTGTTGTGTCCACTGCATGCTGAAGTAGTCACAGGCGCCGTCGGGCGTGGCGCTCCAGACCAGCTGCGGCAGCGCCTCGGTCAAACTCCGCCACCGCTGCTCGCTCTCGCGCAGCGCCTCCTCGGTGAGCTTGACCTTGGTGATTTCGCGGGCCACGCCGAACGTGCCGGTGATCATGCCGTCCTTGTCGCGGAAGGGCATTTTGGTGGTGGAAACCCACCTCACGCGGCCATCGAGCCAGGTTTCCTTTTCTTCTTTGCCCACTACCGGTTGGCCGGATTGGATGATCTCCTGTTCGTCCGTGTAAGACGGCCGGGCGTGTTCCTCCGTGAAGAAGTCGAAATCCGTCTTGCCGATCGCTTGAGCGGGATCGCTTAGGCCGAAGTAAGTGGTCAAAGACTTGTTGATGCGGACGAAACGGCTGGCGGCGTCCTTGAAGAAGATGTTGTCGGGAAGGTTATCCATGAGCGTATGCAGGAGGTATCGTTCCTGGACCAGCGCCTCCTCCGTGTGCTTGCGCTCGGTAATATCTTCGGCTAGCCCGGCAATGCGCGAGACATTCCCGACCTGATCTTTAATGGGGAAGGCGCGACTGCGGATCCAGCGGACCGAGCCGTCCGGTCGGACTACCCGGAATTCCGAGTCCGCGAACACACCGTGCTTGAAGTTCTCCATACGCTCGATCACCCTGTCCCGATCGTCGGGATGGATGCTCTCGATCCAGTAGTGCTGTTGTGCGTAGATGCTCTGGCACGTTCGCCCCCAGACCCCTTCGAAGCTGGGGCTGATGTAAATCAATCGATAGTCCCGGGCGTCTCTCAACCAGAAGATCTCGTGGATGTTCTCCGCCAATTGACGAAAGCGTCCCTCAGTCTCGCGCAGTGCCTCCTCGGCCCGCCGGCGCTCGTCGGCCACGATGCGACGGCGGGCCCGGTGCAGGGACTCGCTCAGGCCGCTGATGATCGAACCGACCAGGAGGAAAAGAATCAGGGCGGCCACCTCGTTTACACGCGTGGCTTGGAAAGAGGGAAGCTGCTGAGGGAGGAGGTAGTTCGCGGCGACGGCGCTGAGAATCGTGGCCAGCAGCCCTGGCCCGAAGCCGCCGAAAAACGCGGCAATCATGACGGCCGGGAAGAACGTCATGTGCGGGACCGCGTCCCCCAGCACCGGCCGGAGCGGCCACCTGACCAGGAGCGAGACCGCTGGGGCCAGCACGGCCACGCCGTAGGCAACCAGTCGGGCGCGTGGTGTTTCGTGCATGCCAACCTCACCGTGCCAGAATAGGCCTCACTGCCAGAATAGCTCTCACTGCTGGCGGCGCTGCCGGTAGCGGATTTCCGAGGAACCGATCCTACCCAAATCGACCGCACTGCGCTAAACATGCAGACGAATCGGGCGCCAAACAGGTAGGCGGTTACTAAGGCTGTCGTCCCGGACAATTGCCGCTTGACTGGACAGGCCGCGCTTCCGCCCCGACAATGAGCTTAATGTCTCTGCTTTCCCCTGTCTTACCGGGAGCGCCTCAACCATGGCTCACCTATTGCTCATCGATGACGACCCGGGCCTGATCCCCGAGCAGGTGCGCCAGGCGTTCCTCGCCCCACGTTACCGGGTCGAGGTGGCCGGCACCGGCGCCGAAGGGCTTGAGCGGGTCCGGGCCGAACCGCCCGATGTTATTCTCCTCGACCTGCGCCTGCCCGACCAGTCCGGGCTGGAGGTCTACCAGGGAATCCGCCGCATCGACGCACGCATCCCGGTGATCTTCGTCACCATGGCCAAGACGGCGGATGTGGCGATCGAAGCGATGAAGCAGGGCGCGTACGACTACCTATTCAAGCCGCTCGACCTGCACCAGCTGCGCCGCGTGGTTGGCGAGGCACTGGAAGTGGCCCAGCGGATGCGCCAGCCGGCTGTGCTCGCCGAGACCGCGCCCGACCCGGACGTTGACGGCGCCATCATCGGCTCCTGCCCCGCCATGCGCGAGGCATACAAGGCCATCGGCCGCGTCGCCGCCCAGAACGTGCCGGTGCTGATTACCGGCGAGAGCGGCACCGGCAAGGAGCTGGTCGCCCGCGCCATCTACCAACACAGCCCCCGAGCCAAGGCGCCGTTCCTGGCCCTCAACTGCGCGGCCATCCCGGAAAACCTGCTGGAGAGCGAGTTGTTCGGCCACGAGAAGGGCGCCTTCACCGGCGCCGACCGCCGCCGCATCGGCAAGTTCGAGCAAGTGAGCGGCGGCACCCTGTTCCTCGACGAGATCGGCGACATGCCGCTGGCCTCGCAGGCCAAGATCCTGCGCCTGCTGCAGGACCAGTCGTTCGAGCGCGTGGGGGGCAATGAGACGGTCCGGACCGATGTGCGGCTGATCGCTGCCACCCACCGCGACCTGAAAGCCTGGTCGGCCGAGGAGAAATTTCGGCCCGACCTGTTTCACCGGCTGAGCGTCTTCACCATCCACATGCCGCCCTTGCGCGAGCGGGGTGACGACGTGCCGCTGCTGGCGGGGCACTACCTGCGCCGCTTCAGCCGCGAACTGGGGCGGGAGGTGCAGGAGATCGCCCCGGAGGCGCTGGAGCGCCTGCGCGGCTACTCCTGGCCGGGCAACATTCGGGAGCTGCAAAGCGTCCTGAAGCAGGCCCTGCTTCGGGCCAGCGGCGCCATTCTGCTCCCAGCCTTCCTGCCCGATCTCTCGGGACAGCCCAGCGAACTCGCCGCGGACTCGCCACCGGGGGAAGACCTGGGCCTGGGGGCGTACATCCGCCAGCGGCTCGGTCCCGATGTGGACGACCTGTACGCGGATGTGCACCGCCAAGTGGACCGCCTCTTGTTGCCCCTCGTCTTGGAGTACACCGGTGGGAATCAACACCAGGCGGCCCGCTTGCTGGGGATCGCCAGGCAAACCCTGCGCCTGAAACTCCGCGATTTGGGGCTGCACGTCACGCACTCCGTTGAAGCCGACGAAGACGACCCATCTTAGCTCCGCTGCGAGAGCCGAGCCGTGGTCGGCGACAAGATCAGACTGTTGCAAAACTAACCACCCACCCACCCTGTGGCTCAGGTTTCGCTGGTCCAGAGGGCAGGCGGTTGAGCCACAGGGTAGCCCTTGAGCCACAGGATCAAGCTGCAATAGCGGCCACATCATTCAATACCCGCCAGACGGCCTCATGAGACGCCTTGAAGCCCATTGGAATCCCAAGAGATGCCTTAAAGCCCAATGGATTCTTTGTGGAAACAATCGTTAATTCTGCCGCAGGCTCTTTAAGATTATCCCTTTCGCGTCGGGTCACCAGCGCGTCGCTCGCCGAACCGGCGGATGACGTAGTAGAACACCGGCGTCAGGAAGATGCCGAATAACGTCACCCCGAGCATACCGCTGAACACCGCCAGGCCCAGCGAGCGGCGCATTTCGGCTCCAGCACCGGTGGCGACCACCAGCGGCACGACGCCGAAGATGAAGGCGAACGACGTCATCAGGATCGGCCGCAGCCGCAGCCGCACCGCCTCCAGCGTCGCCTCCCGTGCCGGCTTGCCCTCCTCCCCTTGCTGCTTGGCGAATTCGACGATAAGAATGGCATTCTTGCTGGCCAGGCCGACCAGCACCACGAAGCCGATCTGCGTGAAGATGGTCACCTCCATCCCGGCCAGTCGCACGCCCACGATCGAACACAGCAGACACATGGGCACAACAAGGATGACGGCCAACGGCAGCGACCAGCTCTCGTACTGCGCCGCCAGCACCAGGAAGACGAATACCACCGCCAGCGCGAAGACGTAGATCGCCGTATTCCCCGCCTGGAGCTGCAGGTACGTCAGCTCGGTCCAGTCGGACGCCATCGACCGCGGCAACTCGTCGTTGGCAATTTCCTGTATCAGGGCGACCCCCTGCCCCGAGCTGGTGCCCGGTGAGGTGTTCCCGGTGATGGCGGTGGCGGAGTACATGTTGTAGCGCATCACCGAAACCGGCCCACTGGTGTTGCGCACGTCCAACACCGTGCCCAGCCTTATCATCTGGCCCTGGTTGTTCCGCACCTGGAGCAGACGAATGTCGGCGACCCGGTCGCGGAATCGCGGGTCGGCCTGGACATTCACCTGCCAAATCCGGCCGAACTCGTTGAAGTTGTTGACGTAGTAGGAGCCAAGGTAGACTTGCAGCGTGCTAAAGACATCGCTGACGAGCACACCCAGGGCCATGCACTTGGTTCGATCAATTTCGAGATACAGCCAGGGCGTGCTCGCGCGGGAGCTGTTGTACACGCCCTCCAGCTCCGGCGTCTTATTGGCGCGCGCAACGATCTGATCGCTGACCCGCTGCAGTTCCCCCGGGCCGAGATTGCCACGATCTTCGATGATGAGCTTGAAGCCACCGGTTGTGCCCAGGCCGTCGATCGGCGGCGCGCCAAACGTCGTCACGATGGCCCCGCGCACCTCCCGCTGGCATTTCTCCCGGAGCGCCGCGGCGATGGCGTCGGCGCTCAGCCCGGGACCGCTCCGCTGGTTGAACTCCTTGAGAAGGACGTACATCGAGCCGAGGTTGGGCGCGTTGGCATTGAGGATCAACGACTGGCCGGAAACGCCGACCGTATGCTCGACTCCCGGCGTGTCCCGGGCGATGCTTTCAATGTGAGCCATGACCTTTTGCGTGCGCTCCACGGAGGCCGAATCCGGTAGCTGCACGTTGAGCAGCAAATACCCTTTGTCCTGCTGCGGAACGAAGCCGGTGGGGGCGTTGGTGAACTCGAAATACGTCAGCACCAGCAGGCCTGCGAAGACCAGCAGGGCGATCACGCTAGCCCTCAGCAGGCCGCCCACCAGCCGCACGTACAGGCCCGTGCTGGCGCTGAAGGCCCAGTTGAATAGCCGGAAGAACCAACCGAGCCCCATGTCCAGCAGCCAGGTCAGCGGGTCGCGGCGGGCGCCGTGGGGCTTTAGCAGGATGGCCGCCAGAGCCGGACTGAGGGTCAGTGAGTTGAAGGCGGAGATGACTGTTGACACAGCGATTGTCACGGCAAACTGGCGGAAGAACTGGCCGGTGATGCCCCCCAGGAACGCGCAAGGCACGAACACGGCGCACAGCACCAAAGCCACCGCGATCACCGGTCCCGTCACCTCGTCCATCGCCTTCCGCGCCGCCTCCCGCGGCGCCACCCCTTGCTCCAGCCAGCGCTCCACATTTTCGACAACGACGATGGCGTCGTCCACGACGATGCCGATGGCCAGCACCAAGCCGAACAGCGACAGGTTGTTCAGCGAATAGTGAAGGGCGGCCATGACGGCGAAGGTGCCGACGATCGCGACAGGCACGGCTATGAGCGGGATCAGCGCCGCCCGCCAGTTCTGCAAGAAGACCAGCACCACGATGGCGACCAGAATTATCGCGTCGCGCAGTGTGGAAAAGACCTCGTAAACCGATTCGCGGATGAACGGCGTGGTGTCGTAGACGATCTTGTAATCCAGTCCATCGGGGAAGCGGGTCTTCAACTCGTTCATCTTCGCGTCCACACCGTTGGCGGTGTCCAGCGCGTTGGTGCCGGGCAGCTGGTAGATGGACAGCGCCACGGACGGCTGGCCGTCGAGGGTGGCGGACTGGTCGTACTGCTGTGACCCCAGCTCGACGCCTTTCTCGTCCCGCTCGAGCAGGTGCTCGATGCCCCGGTCCGGCGCGACCAGGTCGCCCAGGCGGGCTAGCTGACCCGCGGCGCCGACGGTGAGCTTCGTGTCGGCCAATTCCCGCTCTGCTGGCGGCAGCCAGCCCCCCACGGTAGCCAGGTAAGTCAGCTCTTGTCCGCCGACTGGTGCAGTTTCTGTATCCATGCTGACCACCGCGTCGGGGAACGCCGACTTCAGGGCAGCGGTTACGGCCGCGGCCGTGTCGGCAGGCTGCAGGTACCGGCCAGCCAGCTTGGCGGGGTCCAACCGAATCCGCACATAATACTTGTTCGCTTTCACCACGTCGCGCAGCCGGACGATGCCGGCGGCCTGCGGCACCGGGCCTCCCTGGCTGCTGGTTATGCCCATCAGGCTGTTGGAGGCACTCTGGCCGGTGCCTGCAGTGAAGGCGGATGAGCTGGTCGAAGCCGCCTGCGCCTGCTGGTTGCCCTGGGCAGCCTTGATGATGATGTCGCCGAACTCCTCTTCGGTGGTGAGGCGTCCGAGAGTGTTGATGGCCAGCTGAAATTGCTGGCCTCGGGGGACGGGCTCCTGGCCGATCTGCCCGGCCGCCACCTGCAAGTTTTGCTGGCTGATGGCAGTGACCACATCCGTGGCGCTCAGCTTGAGCGACGCCATCTTGTCGGGGTCGAGCCAGACTCTCAGACTGTAGTCGCGCTGGCCGAGGTAGGTAAGGCCGGCCACACCGGGAAGCCGGCCCAGCTCGTCCTTGAGGTAGATCGTCGCGTAGTTGCTGAGAAAGATGCTGTCGTAGCGGTTATCTGGTGAGGTCAGGTTCACGATCATCAGCGTGTTGGGCGACATTTTCCGGACGTTGATGCCCTCGGTCTGCACCAGCGGCGGGATGACCGGCAGCGCGAGCGAGACGCGGTTCTGCACCAGCACCTGCGCCATGTCCGAATCAAAGCCCGCCTTGAAGGTCACGGTGAGCGTGTAAGCGCCGTCGTTGGTCGATGTCGAGGACATGTAGATACTGCCCTCGACGCCGCTGACCTGCTCTTCGATGGGGACGCCCACGGTATCGCGCACGGTGTTGGCATTGGCGCCCGGGTAGATCGCGGTCACCAGCACGGTGGGCGGCGCCACCTCCGGGTACTGCGCCACCGGCAGCGTGAACGCCGCCACTCCCCCTGCCAGCACGAAAACGATGGACAGAACGGAGGCGAAGATCGGGCGGTCGATGAAGAAGTGGGAAATCATGCGCGTCCTCCTCCGCTTGGTGTGCCGGCAGCGTGACCGCCCGGAGTCTCCGGTCGCTGACGCTTCCGGCTCGCCATACGCTCTAGGGCCAGGACCAGAAGGGCGCCAAGGATCGCCGCCGTAACGCCGATCGCTACCTGCCACACCGTGCCCAGATCAATGATGCGCGCCAGCAGGAAGCCGGCGGCGAAACCGGACAGCCCGCCCGCCACGGGGGAACCGATGCGCCGGGCGACACCGCCGGACGCGAATAGCTGCGTCTCTCCCAGCCCCTGGATGACGTAAAAGAACACGGGCGTCAGGAAGATTCCGAACAGCGTTACCCCAAGCATGCCGCTGAACACCGCCGTCCCCAGCGACCGGCGCATCTCGGCGCCGGCCCCCGTGGCGACCACCAGCGGGACGACGCCGAGGATGAACGCGAGCGAGGTCATTAGGATCGGCCGCAGTCGCAGCCGCGATGCCTCCACCGTGGCCTCGAAGCGCGGCTTGCCTTCTTGATGCGTTTGCTTGGCGAACTCGACGATCAGAATGGCGTTCTTGCACGCCAGACCGACCAGGACCACCAGGCCGATTTGCACGAAGATGTTGACGTCGTTGTGGGTGAACAGCACGCCGGCGATGGAGCAGAGCAGACACAGCGGCACCACCAGAATCACGGCCAGCGGCAGAGACCAGCTCTCATAGAGAGCGGCCAGGGCCAAGAAGACGGACACCACTGCCAGGGCGAAGACGTAGATGGCGGTGTTGCCCGCCCGGATCTGCATGAACATGATCTCCGTCCACTCCGTCTGCATCGAAATCGGCAGGGTGTCACGGGATAGCTGGTTGATCTCCTGGATGACATTGCCGCTGCTGGCGCCCGGCGCCACATTGCCCGTGATGGGTGCGGCGACGTAGAGGTTGTAGCGGGTAACATAGACCGGGCCGCCGATCTCGCGCACGTTGACCAAGGTGCCCAGCAGGACCATCTGCCCCCATTTGTTCCGCACCTGGAGCCGACTGATGTCCTCGATCCGGTTGCGGTGCTTGCCGTCTGCCTGGATAGTCACTTGCCAATACCGGCCGAACTCGTTGAAGCTGGTGACGTAGAGCGAGCCCAGGTACATCGACAGGGTGTCGTTGACATCCTGAAGCGACACGCCCAGGGAGGCGACCTTGAGCCGATCGACGTCGGCGAAGATCTGCGGCGTGCGGGAGCGGAACTGGGTGGACGCGCCGGTCACGCCGGGCTGGGCCCGCAATTTGGTGACCAGGTCGTCGGTCTGGCGCTGCAAGGCATCCACCCCGAGACCGCCGCGGTCCTCGACCATGACCTTGAAACCGCCCGCGACGCTAATGCCAGGGATGGACGGCGCGCCGAAGGCGACCACCTGGGCGTCCTTGACCTCGCGCGCCCAGGCTTTCCGGAGCCGGGCCATGATGGCGGTGTCGGTCAGCTCGGGGCTGCGCCGCTTGTCGAACGGATCCAGGACGACGAACATCGATGCGAAATTGGGGCTGTCGGCTTGCAATACGAACGAAATGCCCGAGATCGTGATCGTGTGGGCCACGCCCGGCTCGCGGAGGGCGATGGCCTGGATCAGGGCCATGGCATCCTTGCTGCGTTCCAGCGAAGCCGAGTCGGGCAGCTGGATGTTGCAGATGATCCGGCCCTGGTCCTGCGCCGGGACGAAGCCCGTGGGCGCCACGTGGAAAACCCACCCGGTCAGCACGAGCAAGCCGCCGTAGAGGAGCAGGACGAGCACGCTGCCGCGCAGCAGGCGGCCCACCAGCCATCCGTAGCCCGCGGTGCCGGCGCCGAAGGCCCAGTTGAACAGTCGGAAGAACCAACCGAGCACTATGTCCAGCAGCCAGGTCAGCGGGTCGCGGCGGGCGCCGTGCGGCTTGAGCAGGATGGCCGCCAGGGCGGGGCTAAGCGTCAAGGAGTTGATGGCCGAGAAGACCGTCGAGACTGAGATCGTCACCGCAAACTGGCGGAAGAACTGGCCGGTGATGCCGCTGATGAAGGCGCACGGCACGAACACGGCGCACAGCACCAGGGCCACCGCGATGACCGGTCCCGTCACTTCGTCCATCGCCTTGCGCGCCGCCTCGCGCGACGACTCGCCCCGTTCCAGCCAGCGCTCGACATTTTCGACCACCACGATGGCGTCGTCCACCACGATGCCGATGGCCAGCACCAGGCCGAACAGGGAGATGTTGTTCAGGCTGAAGCCGACGGCGGCCATGACGGCGAAGGTGCCGATGATGGCGACGGGGACAGCCACGAGCGGGATCAGCGCCGCCCGCCAGTTTTGCAGGAAGACCAGCACCACCACCCCGACTAGCGCCACCGCCTCCAGCAGGGTCCGCACCACGTCGATGACCGACTCACGGATGAACGGCGTGGTGTCGTAGGCGATCTGGTACTCAACCCCCTCTGGGAAGTCCTTCTTCAGCTCCTCCATCTTGGCCCGAATGTGGTTGGCGACGTCCAATGCGTTGCTGTCGGGGAGCTGAAAGATAGCCAGGCCCACGGACGGGTGGCCGTCAAAGGTGCAGCCGAGGCTGTAGTTCTGGTCCCCCAACTCGACGCGGGCCACGTCGCGGAGGCGGACGATGCTGGCCGACGGCCTTCCAGGACCGCGATCCGTCGTCTGGCCGCTGACTACGGTGCTGCCCAAAGCGCTGTTGGTCGTCCCACTGTTGATCGACAGGCCACTCAACGCCCCGCTTGCCGATCCAGCCGTAGAAACGCCACCGCCCACCGTCATACCACTGCCCGCTGTCGTACCACCGCCCACCGTCGTTGCACCACCGCTAGTGGTTGCACCGCTATTCGTTGTTCCACCACCGCTGGAGATTACACCGCCACTCGTCGTTCCACCACCGCCGGAGGTTGCTCCGCCCCCCGTCGTTCCTCCGCCGCTGGAGGTTGCGCCACCGCCCGTCGTACCGCCACCCGTCAAACCACTGTTCGTCGTCCCAATGCTTATCGTTGTGTTGTTCGTCTCTGTGATGCCGGGCGTGGTGCTGCGGGGCTTAGTGCTGCCGATCCCACCGGCGCCTGTCGTGCTGAAGGGTGTCACGATATTCGTTATGCTGCTCGTCGTGCCGCTGCCGATCGTACTGGCGCTCGTCGTACCGGCCGTCGTCGTGCCGTTTTGAAGGGTGACTCCGGAGGTTGGCAAGCCGAAGCCGCCGCTCGCCCTTGTGGCAGGCGCTCTCACGATGGCGGTCGGCGCGGTGGAACGACTCTGGCCCACCTTGACGATGATATCCTCGAATTGCTCCGGATCGGTCAGCCGGCCTAGTGTGTCGATAGGTAGCTGGAAGGGCTGGCTCCGCGACGTGGGCGGCTGGCCAATCCGCCCGGCCGGTGCGTCGAGGTTTTGGCTGCGGATGGCGTTGGCCACGTCGAGGGCGGTCATGTTCTGCGATGCCAGCTTGTCCGGGTCGAGCCAGGCGCGCATGCTGTAGTTGCCCACGCCCAGGAAGTTGATCTGCGAAACCCCGTCGATGCGGAGCAGCTCGTCATAGACGCGTATCTGGGCGAAGTTGCTCAGGTAGACGTCGTCATAGCGGCCGTCCGGCGAGTAGAAGTTGATGATGTTCAGGATGTCGGGCGTCTTCTTGCGGATGGTGATGCCCTGGTTCTGGACCGAGACCGGCAGCAGCGGCAGGGCCAACTGCACGCGGTTCTGGACCATGACCAGGGCCGTGTCCAGGTCAGTGCCGAGGTCAAAGGTGACGGCCAGCGTGTAGGAGCCGTCGTTGCCCATCTGCGAGGACATGTACAGCATGCCCTCGACGCCGTTGACCTGCTGCTCGATAGGCGCCGCCACCGTGTCGGCCACCACCTGGGCACTGGCCCCCGGGTAGTTGATAGTCACCGCCACCGCGGGCGGCGTGATCCGCGGATACTGAGCGATCGGCAGGGTGAACACCGCGATCCCGCCCGTCAGGGTAATGAAAATGGACAGCACCGCCGCGAAGATCGGCCGGTCGATGAAGAAGCGCGAGATCACTTGGTCCCCTTGTCACTCGCTGGGGGTGGCTGAGGCGCGAAGGACGGCATCGGCGCCTCGTCGGGCCGGATTTGCATTTGTGGGCGGACCTGCTGGAGGCCGCCGACGACCACCCGATCGTCGGGTTGCAGCCCAAGGACGACGCGCAGGCCATCGTCCTGGAGCGCACCGGTCGTAATGCGGCGGTACTGGGCCTTGTTTTCGGCGTCGAGAACGTAGACGTATTTCAGGCCCTGGTCCGTAGAGATGGACCGATCGATTACCAGCAGCGCCGGGTGGGGCTGGCCGATCGGCAAGCGGATGCGCACGAACATCCCCGGCGACAGCAACCTGACGCCGCTCTGCGGCTTGGGATTGGAGAAGACGCCGCGGACCGAGATGCTGCCGGTCGAAGGGTTCACCTGGTTGTTGATGAAGTCGATATTCCCCTGGTGCGGGAAGCCGTTCTCACCCTGCAGGCCCATGTGGACCCCTATCAGCCCGTCCTGCGACACCTTGATCCTGCCATCGTTTATCGCCCGACGGACGCGCAGCAGGGTGGGCTCGTCCACGTCGAAGTAGGCGTACATTGGGTCCCGCGAGACCACCGTGGTCAGCAGCGTCTGGTCCTGGTTGACCAGGTTGCCGAGGGTCAGGTAGTAGCGGCTGACCTGGCCGTCGATCGGCGAGGTGACCTTGCAGAACTGGAGATTGAGCTTATAGACCTCCAGGCTCGCCTTGACGGCCTGGAGGGCGGCATCGGCCTGTTCCTGCTGTGCCTTATACGTATCAAGGTCCTGCGGGCTGATAGCGCCGGGCGTCTTGGCAACGTCTTTTGCCCTAAGGTAGTTAGCCTTGGCCAGCTTCAGCTGGGCGTCGTAAAGGTAGACCTGCCCCTGGGCCTGGTCGAGTTGTGCCTGGTAGGGGCGCGGGTCGATCTCGAAAAGCAAGTCGCCTTCTTGGCCCTGTCCCGGGAAAAGGGAGGCGGCGGCAAGGAGCGGTCCTGGGCCCAGCGGCGCCGCCAGTTGACCGACAACCCTCACAGCCACGCGCGGCCGGTCATCACCTCGGACCTCCGACCCCTCCTTGAATGGCATCTGGACCAGGTAGCCGGTGACCCGCGCGGTGACGTTCAACGCTTGGACCGCGTCGGTCTGGCCGGTGAAGTCCACGTAGTCGGTGACCTCCCGGCTTACGGGGTGGCTGACCGGAATGGCGGGGGGCTCAGCCGGGGCGACCTGGGACGGCTTGTGGCAACCGCCGAGCGCCGCCAGCAAGGAGCAGGTGAACAAAACTACGATGTAGCTGCGATGCATTGGAGGGGCCTCCTACGGAGCACAAGGAGACAAAAAATGTGCAGGAGCGCAAATGCGCCGTAGTCCAGCCGAAGTGCAAGACAGATACCAAACTGGGGCAATGTGAGTTTTTACCTATCTTGGAAGCGTTTTGGAGCGATGAAAAATGAAGGATGCAGGCTCATTCAACCTTCTGTGCCTTCCGATCCGGGTAGCCCAGTCGCCATTGTGGCTAATAAATTGCCTGGAAACGTCCTTCAGCGATTTGGCAAATTGTGCAGCTAATCTTCATTTCCGCTAAATCGATTGCCAGGGACGTGCCGATCATTCCGACAGCGCGGCTTGTAACGACCTAGTTAATTGAGAGTCGAGGCTACGTGGTAGGTCGGGTGCATTCCCCTTCCGGGGCGGTGGTCCTTGCTACGGAGGCCGAAGAAGGTTCATTTCGGACCGGCGCGGGGGATGTCGGAGGGGGTGTGGAAACGATCTTTCGTAACACCAAAGTCTACAAAGCCTTCCGGCTAGGAAGTTCGTTTCCGCCTAGGTGACGGCGACGGGAAACGAAAACGGAGTAGCACACTGGTGAAGGCTTATTCCCTCATTTTGGCCGGCCTTATGACCCTTGCGGCTGCGCTTTGCGGCTGTACCTCTCTGGAAGAGTACGTCCACAACGGATTCAAAGTCGGTCCCAATTATTCCCGACCTCCGGCGCCGGCGGCGCAAAACTGGATCGACGTCGCTGACAAACGGGTCCGGACGGAGACGGACGACCTGAGCAAGTGGTGGACGGTCTTCAAGGACCCGGTGCTCGATGACCTCGTCTGCTCCGCTTACCTGCAGAATTTGACCCTACGGGAGGCGGGATTCCGTGTCCTGGAAGCACGGGCCCAGCTAGCCATCTCCGTGGGGAATTTCTTTCCGCAAACGCAGACCTCCACGGGAGGCTTCGCCTGGGAAGCGATCACCCGGCGAACCGCCAACAGATCATTTGTCGCCAAAGCGTTTTTCAGCCAGTGGGACTTCGCCTTTAGCCTCGCCTGGGAACTTGACTTCTGGGGCCGGTTCCGCAGGGCCATTGAAGGAAGCGCCGACAGCTTAGACGCCTCGGTTGAGAACTACGACAGCATGTTGGTCATCTTATTGGGCGACGTGGCGACGAACTACGCCCAGATCCGCACCACCGAGCAAAGAATCAAATACGCCAAACAGAACGTGGAACTCCAGCGGCAGACGTTGACGCTCGTCAAAGCGCGCTTCGACGCCGGCACGGTAAGCGAGCTGGACCTGGACCAGGCCCGCAGCACCCTGGCGCAGACCGAGGCCACGATTCCGGAACTTGAGATCTCGCTGCGGCAGTTCAATAACCAACTGTGCATTCTGCTTGGCATCCCGCCGGAAGACCTGCGGGCCAAGATCGGGTCGGCGCCCATCCTCAGCGCCCCTCCCGAAGTGGCTGTCGGCATTCCCGCCGACTTGCTGCGCCGGCGGCCCGACGTCCGCTTCGCGGAGCGTCAGGCGGCCGCCCAGTGCGCTCAAATCGGAGTGGCGGAAGCCAACTTCTACCCCCACATCTCGATCACCGGCACGTTGGGTTACTCGGCTGAGACTTTCAAGGCCCTCTTCACGCCAACCGCCTTGAACGCGAATATCGGCCCATCGTTCACGTGGAACATTCTCAACTATGGGCGAATCTTGAATAATGTTCGCCTCCAAGAGGCCACGCTCCAGGAGCTGATAGCCGTCTACCAGAACGCGGTCCTCACGGCCGCCCAGGACGTGGAGAACGGCTTGGTAACCTTCTTGAAAGCGCAGGAACGGACGAAGTTCCAGGCCGAAAGCGTGGCCGAGACCGAGAAGGCAGTCAAAATTGCTCTGGTCCAGTACAAGGGGGGAATCATCGATCTCACCCGCGTGACTCAGCTGGAGACAACCCTCGTCCAACTCGAAGACACCCTGGCGCTGGCGCAGGGGGAAATCGGGCTGGGTCTGATCCAGGTCTACCGAGCCCTGGGAGGCGGCTGGCAGATCCGCCTCACCGGTTGCGAGCCGACTACCTTGCCATTGCAAACTGACCAAAAAGCCAAGGACGGCGCAGGGCCGATGACTCACCAGCCAGCGCCAGGAGAGGCGCCGGCCGCTTCGGGAGAAGGTCTGTTGCCGGCGCCGAAGCCCCCTGCGGAAGCTAAGTAGCCCGCCGACCGGCGGAGAAGGGACCTTATGAGACGCCATGGATGGATCGGGGCACTCCTGGTCGCTATGCTCGCCGGAGGCCCAGGCCTTGGTGCGGAGCGTGAGTGTGGCGAGCCATCCGAGGACTGCTTCCTTAAGCGGTTAAGCCCGACCGGCGGCTGGCACCCCTACGGCGGCGGCTTGCTGCACTGGTGGCCCCATCATTGTTCCCCCTGCCGGGGCGCGCCGGACGACTATTGCCGCAAGCCGCTTCCAAAGGTTTGCTGCCCGCCTTATCCGTCTTACTACATCTGGGGACCGCCGGAGATCTGTTATCCTCAAGGCAGCTGCTCGCGGGAATGCAACAAACCGCATTAGATATACAACGGGCAGGTTGGCTTTTTCTGATTCCTCACGGCCTCGCCGGTGGGCTTGAAACAGCGAAGCTTTTCCCGCTCCGGTCAGACTGTATCCGGACCAGGTAGATTTTTAGCCAGGGTGACAAAACAGCTACCAATTCGACGGTCCTCCAGGCCTCCGCGAGCTGGCTCCGCAAGACTTTGCCCAGACCATCAGGGCCAGAATCGTTTTCTAAAGGTTCATTCCCTCCACACCGACCGCTGAAAGCCCCCATCTCCCTTCCCGGCACGATTGTTGCGTTACCCGCTACCCAAGGAATGAGCATCGTAACACCGAGTCCACAGTCGCGCGGTTAGCAACCAGCTTCTTCGCGACGGATCATGTCCTGCCGTTCGAAATAGTTGGCGGTGAGCAGGCCAGTTCATGGAGCAAGGGATCTTATGCTTAACAATCAGCTGACTGAGCGAAGCACTACTGCGGGCCTCTACGCGGAGATTGGGAAGGCCGGGAGCCAACTCAAGGACCAGCTTACCGCGACCCTGGCGCACGAGCTGCGCAATCCGCTTGCGTCGATCCTGATTGACCTACACGCCATGAGCCACAGCCGTGTTGACGAAGTGATCGCTCGGCAGGCGCGTGACAGCGCGGAGCGCCAGGCTTGGCACATGGCGCAAATCATTGAGGATGTGCTTGATATATGCAGCGGCGGCCAGGGCAAGCTGTCCCTCCGTAAGGAGCGAGTGGACCTGGCCGCGGTCGTGGCCGGTGCGGTCAAGACCGCCGGTCCATTCCTCACCACCCGCGGCCATCACCTGACGGTATCGCTTCCGCAGGAGCCTGTGTCGCTGGTGGCGGACTCTTCGCGCCTGAATCAGATCCTCACGAACCTGTTGACGAACGCCGCCAAATACACTGACCACGGCGGGGAGATCTGCTTGGCCGCGGAGGTGGCCGACGGCGGGGTGGTCCTGCGAGTGCGCGACAACGGCATGGGGATCGCCCCAGACCTGTTGCCTCGTATATTCGACCTGGTCCAACAGGGGAATCGGCCAGGCAACCGGGCTTGCAGTGGACTGGGGATCGGGCTAGCGCTGGTAAAGTCCCTGGTGGAGCTGCACGGCGGCAGTGTTGAAGCTTTCAGCCACGGCCCCGGCACGGGCTCGGAGTTCGTCGTCAGCTTACCCGACTGTGCCCCGATAATCCAGGACGCCCCTGTTGAGGAGGCCCCTGTTCCAGGGGTATTAGCCACCGTAGTCCCCTTGGCGGCAATCGGCGGACCTTGGTTCCGGCCCGTAGAGGGGGGAGATTGGCAAGCACTTCTGGCTACCGCGGTCGTCGCGTTGATCGCCCTTCTAGGGATCGTCTGGCTGTCCCGCGCTCGCTCCACCAGGCGGTGGAAAGCTATCCTGGACGCCTATGCCGCTCGGGAGATCGCGCGTGATCGGCGCAGGAAGGCTCCGCCGCTTGAACCGCGTACCACCTAGACGTATTCCATCTCGAATGAACTTTGTCAACCAGCCTTGCCAAGTGGTGGTTGCCCGCTCGTAATTCACACTTCGCAAACGGCGCAAAAAAAGGTTTGTTTGGGTGGAGCGCCACCCCTCCGGTGCTGATCCATTGAGGATCCTTGAGCGCCAATAATGCCGCGCCCCACCCTGTCGGTCCGATTCTCCGCACCGCCTCACGCACCTCCGGCTGGTAGGGGCACCCAATTGATTCTCCCCATTTCGCCTGACCCCCTGTGGAAAGCAATGGAAAGCATCCCTCCTCTCCCACGGGTGGTCGAACGGTCATCAACTGACCTCGCTTTGTAGCGGCTATTAGTACCTAATGCGCACTTCATGGCGGGCGCGAAAATAGGTTGAAATGGGTTGAACCCCACCCCCTCGGCGCCGCTCCGTTGAGCAGCTTTGAGCGTCAATGACGCCGCTCCCACCCTGTAGGTTTTTCACCCGCAGTTTTGGAATCCATCAGCCATGCAAAAACCAGAGACAAATTCCTGTCCAACAATAAATCTACATTTGTTATTCTTTTATTCGAGATTATTTCCAATTGTGATTGACTTTCATTTTTTGCGGGGTAAGCTCCTCACATTCTCATCTCTAGACCCGAATCAACAATGAGGTCGCGGCCGTTAGGCGACGTTGGTTTTGGCCTTTGACCCGGATTGTCAGAGGAGCCAGCCATGCTGCGCAAACAGCGGCGCAAAGCCTTCATTTCATTGAAGAATAACCGCCAGACTCGCCTTAGCGTCGAACAACTCGAGCCGCGCGTCTTGATGACTTCCAATCCCGGGGTCTTCACGATGCGCGACTTCTTGGCTTCCTCGCTGGAGCGCATGTTCAATCCAGTAGGGCCGGCCAACCCTTCCGGCCAGGGCGCGCAATCTACGCTCTTATCGACCTCCCTGGCGCCGACTGCTTCTTCCATTAGCCTGGCGCCCGCATCCTCGCCTCCGACCGCCTCTTCTCCGGCCCCGATTGCCACGCAGGCTTCCCCGGGCGTCATTCCCTACTTTACTTCAGGCGGCAACACACCCCCCATCGTGCCAACCGTTTTCGATTCCACCGCAAGTGATCCGGCCCGCGAACTGGTGCAAACGGCCTCCGGCTCGCAAGGAGCTAACCCCATGACTGGGGCCTTCTCAAACGCCGGCGTTCGTTACTTCGACGGTACCATCCAACTCAACGTAACCGATATTGCATCACCCGGATTCGCCACGCCATGGGGCCAGACGCGCAGCTTTACAAACGGGCCCGGCTATGCCACAAACAGCGTAATAGGCAACGGCTGGGTCGCCTCCCAGCTCCCTGTCCTCCAAAGGCAAAATACCGGCGGAACCCTTGTTTTGGTCACGTCCGGCACCAATGCCCGCTTCTTCGATTATGCTAGTGGCGCCTGGGTGGACCGCTTCTTCATTCAAGACAAGTTCACCTACAACTCCGCGGCCCAGGAATACACGTTAGTCGACAACACAGGCAAGGTGCTGAAATTCAACGATTTCTCCGTCGCCGCAAACATTCAGGGAACCTTCAAATCCTTAACGGACCAATTTGGCAACACTGTCAGCGTCATCTCCCGCAACAGCAACGGGGCGGTCACGGAAGTCCAGTCGAGCAACACGGTCGGCAGCACAACCATTACGGAATCGTATCTCTACACCTACCTCACCAGCGGCGTAAATAGCGGCCTGTTGCAAAACGTCACGCTTCGCCGCCAGGTAAATGGGGGCAGCTTTTCTACTGTCCGTCAGGTGGATTATGGGTATTACGATGGTGTACAGGCGTATGGCAACTTGCATGATTTACAGACAGCCAAAGTAAAGGATGCGGCCGGTAACATTTTGGATGTCTATTACTACCGTTACTATCTGTCCGGCGATGCCAACGGCTACCAATCCGGGCTCAAATACCTCTTCAATCCCCAGTCCTACGCTCGCCTGGCCGCCGCCTATGCCAACCCGCTGACGGCCACCGATGCTCAAGTTTCCCCTTATGCCGATCTAAGCCTGCAATTCGACACCAGCAAGCGCGTCACGCAAGCCGTGGTCCAGGGGGACGGCTCTTCGCTGGCGACCAGCAATACTGGTCTCGGGACCTATACGTTCAGCTACTCGGCTGCGGGCCCCGGCGCAGGCGGCATCGATCCGAACTCATGGGCCACCAAGACGGTGGAAACGCTCAACGATAGCTCAACGAACGTCGTGTATACCAACCCGTTCGGCGAGGTGATGCTCAAGATTTTCCACGATGCCGGCACCGGCAATTACTATGACACCTATTACAAGTACGATTCCTCCGAGCGCATTATCCAGGTGGCTCAGCCCTCGGCAGTCACCGGCTACAACGACACCCAAGGCAATCTGGCGGTTACCTTCAATAGCGCATCCGGTCTCATCGCGACAACCGATTACTATACGACCACGACGGCCGGGGAGACGACCGCTGGCGGCGTCGCCGGGTTTGAGCAGGATAACAAAATCCAGCAAGGCAGCGCCGGCACGGCGATCACGCTCGACGCCACGCAATACTTCCAGCACACGGCCAACGGCATCAGCGTCGATCCGGTGGCCACGCATACCAGGTACCGCAATACGGACGGCACTGGAGCCGAGACGGCATCCTGGTCCTACACATGGTTCACCGCCAGCACCCTCATGCAATCAGAGCAGGTGACCAGCCCCACCATTTCCTCAACGCAAAACGGGCCGGGCACGGCCGATGTGCAGACCACCTTCTTTGATTCGCTGGAACGGCCCATCTGGACCAAGGACGCGGATGGATTCATCAATTATTTCCAATATGATCAAGCGACCAGCGCCCTGACCAAATCGATCACGGATGTCGATACAACCCGGACGGGCGACTTCACGGGGCTGCCGACCGGCTGGGTCACGCCCTCGGGCGGCGGCTTGCATTTGATTACGCAGCTGGCCGTCGATGCCCTTGGGAGGCCCACGCAGCTGACCGACCCTCTGGGAAACCTCACCTACACCGTTTACAACGATCCGAACTACGAAAAGCTGATCTATCCCGGCTGGACCGGGACCGCGCCGACGGGACCCACTCAGGTGGTCCGTGAGGACCGGCCCGGCAGCTATCTCGAATCCTTGACCATGTCGGCCACGCCGCACTTGACCGGCGGCGTCCCCGACGGCACCGAGGCGATCAGCAATCTCCAGACGCTGTCTCGCGCTTACACCAACACGGCAGGGCAGATGGTGCGCACGGATGCCTACTTCAATCTCAGCGGCGTCACCTATTCCACCGCGGCCAACATCGGCATCAAGAACACCAACTACTGGGAGAGCCTGACCGATTACGACAATCGAGGGTGGATGACGCGGACGCAATCGCCCACGGGTACGATTACACGCATAGTCCACGACGGCTTGGGCCGCACGGTTAGCACCTGGCTCGGCACCATCGATACACCCGCGAGCGGCCAATGGTCGCCGACGAACAACACCGCGCCTTCGAACATGATCAAGACCGCCGACTACATTTACGACAACAACACGCTCGGCGGCAGCACGCAGGTCGGCGACGGCAACCTGACGCAGATCATCGCCCATCCGGGCGGCACGGCGGCCGACCGCGTCACCGAGCAGTATTACGATTGGCGCGATCGCCTGGTGGCGTCCAAGGACGGCGTGCAGGCCTCCGAGGACACGACCACGCATCGGCCCATCATTTACAACACCCTCGACAACCTCAATGAAGTGACCCAGGTGCAGCGCTATGATGGCGACGGGGTGACCATCACCTCTACGAACGGCGTGCCCAATGCCCCCTCCGCCAGCCTGCTCCGCTCCCAGACGGTCACTTCCTACGACGATCAAGGCCGCGTCTATAAGACTCAGACCTACAGCGTTGACCCGTCCACCGGATCAGTGTCCACCAATGCTTTGACGACGCAAATCTGGTACGACCATCGCGGTGAGGTTATCAAGAAAAGCAGTCCCGGCGGGGAAGTGGACAAGAGCCAGTTCGATGGCGCGGGCAGGCAAACGGTCAGCTACGTTGGCGATGGCGGCGGCGACACGACTTGGACCGACGCCACCAACGTCACCGGCGACAATGTCCTGTCCCAAGTCGAATCCAGCTACGACAAGGATGGCAATGTCCTTCTCGTTACCGACCGCGAGCGCAACCACGATGAGACGGCAACGGGAGCGCTAGGCAACCCGACCACCGCGCCCAAGGCGCGGGTCTCCTACACGGCTTCGTACTTCGACCTGGCCAACCGGCTGACGGCCACGGTCGATGTCGGCACCAACGGCGGCACGGCTTATACCCGGCCCGGCAGCGTGCCCTCGGCTTCGGACACCGTTTTGGTAACCCAGGACGGCTACAACGCGGCCGGTTGGGTCAATTCGATCACCGACCCCAGAGGCATTGTCGAGCAGAAGAGCTATGACAATCTCGGCGAACTGACCCAAACCATCGATGCCTACACCAATGGCACGCCGACCACCACCAACAACAAAACCACCAATTACACGTATGACGGCGACGGGCATACGTTGACGCTGCAAGCCGTCGAGACCGGAGGCGCGTCGCAGACCACGAAGTGGATCTACGGCGTCACGACGGCCGGCGGCAGTGATGTCAACTCCAACAGCATCCTGGCCACGGTTCAATACCCAGACCCGTCCACCGGCTCCCCCAGCAGCACTTACCAAGAAAGCTACACGGTCAACGCGCTAGGCCAACAGAAGACCTTCACCGACCGGGCCGGCAATGTCCACACGCTGACGTACGATATCCTGGGTCGCGTTACCTCCGACGCGATTACCACGCTCGCCACCGGCTTCGATGGCGCCGCCCGGCGCATCCAGACCTCTTTCGATACTCAAGGCAATCCGTTTCTGGTGACCAGCTACGACGCCGCCACGGGCGGCAACATCGTCAACCAGGTGCAGCGCGCTTTCAACGGCTTGGGCCAGTTGACCCAGGAATGGCAATCGCACTCCGGTGCGGTGGTTATCGGCACGACGCCGAGCGTGCAGTACGGTTACAGCCTCATGGCCGGCGGCGCCAACCACAGCCGCTTGACGAGCATCACCTATCCCAACGGCAAGGTGCTGACGTACAACTACGGTGCCGCCGGCGGCCTTAACGACGTGATCAGCCGCCTGGCGTCTCTCTCCGACACGTCCGGTATCCTTGAGTCTTATGACTACCTCGGCCTGAGCACGGTCGTCCGGCGCGCCCATTCGCAGCCTGGCGTGGATTTGACGTACATCAAGCAAACCGGTGAAGCGAACGGCGACGCCGGCGACCAGTACACCGGCCTGGACCGCTTCGGAAGAGTGGTCGATCAGCGCTGGGTCGTGACCAGCAACGGCACCCCCACCGACCGGTTCCAGTACGGCTATGATCGGAATAGTAACGCCCTCTTCCGCAACAACCTGGTCAACACCGCCTTCGGCGAACTGTACCACGCCAGCGGCGCCGGAAACGGCTACGACAATCTGAACCAGTTGTCCGGCTTCCTGCGCGGCGTCCTGACCGCCTCCGGCGGCACCGGCACCCCGCTCGATACGGTGGCAAGTCCTTCCCACACCCAGACTTTCACGCCGGATGCAGTAGGGAACTTCAGCAGCGTCACTACCGACGGCACCGCCGTCACAAGAACGCACAATCAACAAAACGAAGTCACTGGCGTAGGAGCCAACACCTTAGTCTTCGACAAAAACGGCAACATGACGACCGACGAGCAGGGTCGCACGCTCGTATACGACGCTTGGAATCGCTTGGTTGCCGTCAAGAACGGTAGCACAACGCTCGCCAGCTACAAATTCGATGGCCTGGGCCGCAGGATCGTCGAGACAGCTGGCGCAAACACTCGCGACCTCTACTTCGACAGCTGGAACGTCGTCGAAGAAAGACTCAATGGCGCCAGCACAGCTGACATGCAGTATGTCTGGAACCCGCTCGAAACGAATTCGCTAGTCCTACGTGACCGCAGCACCGCCCACAACGGCACGCTCGACGAACGCCTCTGGGTCCAACAAGACGCCAACGGCGACGTTACGGCACTCATCAATGGCAGCGGAAGTGTTTTCGAAAGATATGTCTACGATCCGTATGGGGTAGTGACTTATCTCAATGCCAGTTGGTCGACGCTCAGCAGCAGCGCTTATGCCGCTAATTATCTGTTCCAAGGCGAACGAATTGATCCCGCAGTCAACCAATACATTACTTGGAACCGAGTCTACCTACCAACGCTCCAGCGCTGGGCAAATCCCGATCCTAAAGGTTACAAGGCTGGAGACATAAACCTCGACCGCTTTGTCGATGATAATCCGATCACCGAGCGCGACCCATCGGGATTGGATGCTGTAACCGACTGGTTTGCGACCAAGATTGTGCAAGGCGGAGACCTCATAAGTGGGGGGCGTTTTTCCGGTGCCATATCCGGCCCGGTCGAGAAGCCTGGCTTAACAGCAATTCCAGATATAGCTACCGGAACTCTCGATGCGACTTTAGAGCCAGTCAGAATGGGAGCCGACCTGCTTCGAGCCATTGGAGCGGGAATATACATGGGGGTAACGGGCAAGCCCATGACGCCAGATTACAATAGTAGACCAGCAAAGGGCGTTATTCAGGCTGGCGGCGACCCGCAGAAAATAGCAGATGCATTCTGGGATGCCGAAAAAGAAAATGCAATAAATGGGGCTGTTGCCGTTGTAACTTTTGGAGTTTTTAAATTCTTTGGACGATGCTTTCCAGCCGGGACTCTTGTTTCCACAATTGACAACTTACGACCGATAGAATCGCTCAAGCCCGGCGAATTGGTCTGGGCGTATGATCTTACGGGATGTCAATGGTCAGCCAAGCCAATTGTAAACCTATTCCAGCATGATTATGAAGGCGATTTGATTACAATTGGCATTAACGAAGAGAAAGTAGAGGCGACAGGAAATCATCCGTTCTGGATCATCGAAGGAGAAGGACTTAATTCGCGGGCGTCGGCTTCAGATGTCGGAGATCTCTCGCATCCGAGTAGAACGCCGGGCCGATGGGTCGAGGCCAGGGACATCCGCGTTGGAGATGTCCTGCTGCTTAGGACCGCGAAGACAGGTCGGGTATCGTCGGTGTCAATCAAACACGCAATGTTAAAGGTCTATAATATAGAGGTCGAGGAGCTACATACTTACGCGGTCGGGAATGAGGAGATTCTCGTTCACAACAAGGCGGTAAGAGATGCTCCAAAATATGGCAGCACTCCTGCTGGCAGGCCATTTACTAAGCATTATGGAACTGAAACCGGTCCCCTACGAAACATTCCTGGCAGTGTTGTGGATGACGTAATCAAAAACAATCCAGGTGTATCGGGCCGGGGAGGAACTGTGGTTCATTATGACCCTGTGAAAGATGTGACCGTTGTGACGGGCGACGGGGGTTCGATTGTTAGCGTCCGTAAGGGACCGCCATAGTAGGAGTTTTCGCAATGAACGAGCCTAGAAAGTATCCTGTAGTGAATAAGGGAGAGAAAACCATCGCTATTAGTTTTGTTTCTCGGGAAGGTGTGGCACAAAGCGAAGTTGACATCCCTCTTGTTCTGGATTTGGATTTGTATAACGAAGTCATCGGCATCGAAGCGCTCAATTTTTGTTCGTTCGGTGGACCACACGTCCTTGCTGACTTCGACTACTCAGCGTCGGGGTTGGCGGGCATGCGCTTGAGTTATGATGGAGAAGTTGATGCTCTCGCTCTAAAGATCGATGAAGGCCGTTCCATCAGGCAGCGTTCTGTGAAGGGAAAAGTTTTCCTTGACTCAGACGGACGCATGACAGGAATCGAAGCAAACCTTTCGTAGCTTGATGACAGCGCGGCCAACACAGAGTGAGCATTCCTCCCGACAAAATCGGTGATCCGAGGTTCGCAGGTGGTGATTGGGCAAAATACGAGTATATTCATCGAGCGCCAGATGGGACGAACTACACCATTCATTATATGAAGAATCTGCGGACGGGCGAAAGAGTTGATTTCAAGTTCGTCAATCCCTGATGACGGTGACTGGTACCCATGATTTCCATAACTTCTCTCGATCGCGCTGTGGCCTACTGGTCATTTGGATGGCTGCCTTCCGATAAGCTATCAGGCGTAGCCCTAGAAGCATTGGAAAACGGCATTAAGAGTTCGTCGATGATCGAGTTGGCTTCTGCTGACACCAAACCCAATCCTAGTCTTCACCGCCTTTTCGAGAAAGCCCTCACTGAATTAGGACGGTCTGCCCTGACGAAGCCCGAAGCAGGCCGAATTATCGCTCGCGAGTATGCTGGACAAATCTGCGATGGGACGGTCGCGCCAGTTGTGGGCGCAAGGGCGATTTGGCGAGTCAGTCTTGAGTCCGAAGAATTGAGTCGGGAGTTGGGCATTTTTGGTGGACGGGTGAGCGAGTACGAGGGGCTGCCGAGTGGGCGTGAACGGATCTCTGAAATGATCCTTTCTGAAGCAAAGGAATTGATAAAGGAGGCGAACTGAAGGAAAATCAAGGGGGGATAGCGTAGATTTCGCCTCGCGGGCCTCGCCTTCAGATGTCGGGGATCTCTCGCAACGGGGAGAAAACATATGGGACGCGGACCGTTTCGGTTTGGCGTCCGTGCAGCCCAGCGTGGGAGTAAGGCGACGGTTTTCGCAAGTCTTGTCTTACCTTATTGTTGCAGAGTAATTTGTCCGTTCCACCCTTTCAGCCGTAAGCAGCCCCAAATGCTTTCCATTTCTTTCCACGGGGGGTCAGGCGAAATGGAGAGAACCAAATCGCAGGAGCTTACCGGGTTAGATCGTCCAGCCCATTGAGGCGCGGGTCGAAATCGAATTCGTTTCAACCCAAATGATCGTCGGCGTGTGAAGAAGAAGCAGAAGGGAGAAAATCAAAGGGGACATCGTACATTGTAAGAAGCCTTATCGTCGCAGAACCGCTTCTCGTGAGACATCTGGAACGGTTGGAAGCAGCAATCGGCAATTGAGATCTGTCGTTGCTGTTGGAAGTCATTGAGAGCTAATGAAGCCTTTTGACTACCAAGGGCGCCCATGAAAATGCGTTTGTGACTCGATTGCTCAAGTGACCCACCGTCTTGATCAGCGCCAAATGAGCGAGAGGGTTTCACGTGTAAACCCCACATTGCCAATCGACCCGATCCTGTGGGCCGACCTACGCCACCCTGTATGCCAAGCGCGCCCCCTATGTGCCACCAACATTGGCATCTCGGGGGCTGGTTAGAAGCCCTGAGGCGACTAGTGAGATTGTCGTCGCCGTTCGCTTTTATTGGATGATGCGCAACGACGATGGCGGGAGACAGGCCAATGTCACCGACCAGGAGCAGCAGGACTTACTGGCCGCGCAGCTGGACCCTGTGGATCACCTTACCACCCTCTGGACCAGCAAAACGGGTCTCCAGGGTGGGTTTGGCGGTAAGCGCAGTTGCGCTCTTTGGAGGTCAGAAGGGCTCATGGTTTTGCAGCTGGACCCTCTGGATCACCACTTTGACCCTGAGGATCAGGCGCCGACCCTCTGGATCAGCGCCAATTGATCCACAGGGTGGGAGGGTTCCCTCGCCGAGTGAAATGAGTCTTCCTAAACCCCCTCAATTCTCTCTTTACCGCTTTTGACACGCTTTGCGATCTATCTCAGCGTTGGGGCTTTATCCAAGTCTCTGGAAATGCCGATACTACGCCCAGAAGCGTTTACACCCGATTTGCAGCCTCTTACCGTGCTTACCTACTTCAACATTCCCCCTGCGTGGCCGGCCATGCGGGTCCGTTTATCCATCAAGAGGCGTTCATGAAAGCCAAACTCGTAACCAGCTTGACAGCTCTATTTGCCGGCGCGGGGCTTGCGCTGGCTCAAACGCCGCCGTCCTCTCCGTACCGACTGATTGACCATTCGAGCTCCGGGAATGTAACCCAGGCCTCGGCCTTGGAACCGGTAAGCGACATAATCCCAGGCAATCGGCCGACCCTGAGCCTGGCCCCGATTACTGGTCCCGAAGCGACAGGGCTGGCCCCGCCAGCGCCCGCTTCGTCGGGATGCAAGGATGCCTTCGATTCTCATCACGTTGAACCTTGTAATCGGTTCTGGGCGAGTGCGGAATACTTGGTGTGGTGGACCAAGTCCAGCCGAGTGCCGCCGCTGGCCGCCACGGCGCCGGGCCAATTTGCCGGCCGCGATATTCCGGCCGACCAGCTGACGCCCATCTTCGGTGATACGCATCTGGACTTCCAAGCTTACTCCGGCGCCCGATTCTCGGCCGGGTATATGTTGGACGATGAAGGATCCCTGGGAATCGATGCGAACTACTTCTTCACCGAGACACGCGTGAAACGCTTCATCGGTGGTTCGACGGGAGATCCACTGCTTGGCCCGACATTCTTCGACCTTGGAACTAATCGGGAGACCATTGTCACGGACGCCTTTCCAGGGCAGTTCCGGGGAGTTGTATCGGTCGAAGCGCCGAGCCGATTCTGGGGTACGGAAGCCAATGTCAGCGTTGGCGTTCAGCCGGTCTTCAGCGACCGTCTCCGCTTGTTTGCCGGCTTCCGCTACTTCGAGTTATCTGAAGCCCTCACGCGCGTGGACCAGGCTACGGGAATCGGCGATAACGCCGGTGTTGTCATTACCGGCCTGGACCATTTTGGAACGCGCAACCAATTCTATGGCGGTCAGGTGGGTTTCGCGGCCCATTCGCACATGGGCGTCAATTGGACTCTTGACCTAATCGGCAAATTCGCCATGGGCGGCGTGCGCGAGCTTATCAACATCGATGGCGCTTCGACTTTTGCTCAGCCCGGCCAACCGATCGCACTGGGGAACGGCAATTTGCTGGCGCTGGGCACGAATAGCGGTCACTTCAGGAAGTCCAAATTTGCGGTCTTGCCCGAGTTGACCGTCAATCTCGGCTATCGAATCACTTCGCACCTGAACGCCTTCATGGGCTACAACCTGATTTATCTCGACAAAGTGGCCAGACCGGCCGACCAGATTGACTTTGGCGTAAACACGTCGCAGATTACTTTCTTGGCCGGCTCGCCCGGAGTTCTTAACGGCGCGGCCCGCCCGGCTCCGTTGCTTCATAGCGACAGCTTCTGGGCTCAGGGCATGAACTTTGGATTGGAATTCAGCTACTAAAGGACTGCGAACTAAATGACCCGAGCCCGAAGCGCCATTGAGGGAGTTTTCAATTCCCTCAATGGCGCTTCGGGCTCATTTTGTACCTATTCAAGCATCTCGTTATTGCGGTTGATCCTTATTATTGGAAGATTGATTGGCGGGGCCCTCATATCTCTTGACTGTTGGCCGTTCACCATGAATCGGTTCGCCCAAATTGTGGCGCCGACGCACGCGCATATTGAGCAATTCGACACTTACCGCGAAGATCATGGCGAAATAGATGTAGCCGCGATTGATGTGCTGGTCGAAGCCTTCCGCTACCAGCATCACGCCGATCAGAATAAGAAAGCTCAACGCCAGGATCTTGATGGTCTGATGGTTATGGACGAAGCGGCCCACCGGCCCGGCGAAGAACATCATGACGCCTACGGCCAGGATCATGGCGACGATCATGATCCATGCTTCTTTGGTCATGCCGATGGCGGTTATCACCGAATCCAGCGAAAAAACAATGTCCAACATTGCAATTTGCACGAGCGTCCAGCCGAAGCGGGCTCGCCCTTCGCCAGCGGCAAGTACCCGGGATCCTTCAAGATTCTCGTGGATTTCGAATGTGCTCTTGCCAATCAACCACAGTCCCCCGGCGATCAAGATCAGGTCGCGCGCTGAAATCTCATTTGTTTCGGCGTCAAACCAAGCGGCCGGCAAACCCAAGTCGGTCAAATCAAAGAGCGGAAAGCGAAGCGTGTTAATAATCCAGAATAGGATTAGAAGTAGAAGTAAACGAGTTCCCAACGCCACGGTTAACCCGAGCCGCCGGGCAAGCTCGTGCTGCTGCTGGGGCAGACGGCCAACCATGATCGTGATGAAAATGATATTGTCGATACCTAGGACGATCTCCATCGCCGTCAACGCGAAGAGCGAGAAGATCCATTCGAGCAGCATTGTTTTTTTCTCCCTCTGCGCCAACACACGAACGCGGACCGAACATCAAGGAGAGTCGCCTTGACGCCTGTCCTTCCTCGAGTCAGCGAAGCAAAATACAGGCCCATTCTAGCTGGTAGCCAACGAATGTACCCGGAGGCGGTTGATGGACAGGGCTAACTTTTTGACGCTTCCTTTCTGCTGAAAGTGACTGTATGGTCGTAAGGTATCCAATGCATAATGAGATTGGCAGAGGTCATAGTCATGAAAGACAAACCTGACTCCAAAGCAGAATTCAATCGGCGCGACTTGCTCAAGGGGGCTGCCGCGGCAGGGCTGGCGACCGTGCTCAGTCCGATGGTTGGCGACAGAACGCCAGGCGCTCCGGCGAAAAAAGACCTGGTCCGTGCCGAGAACGACAAGCAGGGAACCTCCGACTGGTTGCTCGAAAAGACGCGCGTCGATCCCAAGACACGCTATCATTGCCCGTGGATCGAGGGCTACTGTTCGCATACCAGCATCAAAGCTGGCGACGCGCTGTCGATCATGGTCAGCACCAATCCGGCGTCGTCATTCGTGATTGATCTTTACCGGCTTGGTTACTACGGCGGTAAAGGCGGTCGGCATCTTCAGAAACTGGGTCCATTCAAGGGCAAGCCGCAGCCTGATCCGGCGGTGGGCGACGAGCGCCTTCGGGAATGCCAATGGGAGCCGGCCGTCAAGCTTGACATTCCCATGGACTGGCCCAGTGGCGTCTACCTTGGCAAACTGACTGCCGAGAACGAAGGGCTGCAAAGCTACATCGTGTTTATCGTTCGTGATGATCGGCCCTGTGATTTCCTGTTCCAAAGCAGCGATACGACGTGGGCGGCGTATAACCGTTGGCCCAGCCAATACTCGCTCTACGACGACGGCAAGAAGGAATGGTACTGGGGCCCTGGCGTGCGCGTTAGCTGGGATCGGCCCTACGGAAAATACTGCCAGATATTTGATGCCCCCTTGTCGCAAGGTTCGGGCGAGTTTCTCTTGTGGGAGTTTCCGCTGGCGTTTTGGATGGAGAAGGAAGGCTACGATGTTTCCTATATCAGCAACGTTGATACTCACGCCGACGCCAAGGGACTATTGCGAACCAAGGGACTAATATCCGTCGGACATGACGAGTACTGGTCAATCGACATGTTCAACCATGTGAAGGCGGCGATCGCCGCCGGGGTTAACGTGGCCTTCTTGAGCGGCAACACCTGTTGCGGCGTCATCGATTTCAAGCCGAATCAAGCCAAAGTAACCAATCGCAATATTAGCCGAATCGGCCAGTATGGCCCTATTCAGGAGGAAGCGGTCAAAGCAGGATTCCCTGAATTGAAAGACCTCAAGCACAACGGTCCGAACGAGGCCAAGCTCATTGGCGCCCGAAGCACGTTCCCCGTCACCGGGGGTGCGGATTGGATTTGCGCCAAAGAGAAACACTGGCTCTTTAATGGCACGAAGATGAAAAATGGCGATGCCATTCCCGGCCTGGTCGGCTGGGAATGGCACGGCGATCCAGCCGACATCCCCGGTTTGGAAGTCGTGGCGAAAGGCGATGTGACCAGCAGGGCGGCCACTCACGCCTACACCGCAACGATTTATCCCGGTCCCAGGGATAATTTTGTTTTCAACTCCGCAACAATTTGGTGGTCCGACGGCCTGAGTGCCCCGCCGGGCTACTTACATCCCTCGGCGCATGGCGCTAGCCCCAAGGGACCCGATTCTCGTGTGCAACGCATCACGGCCAATCTTCTGAATCGGTTTCGAGGAAAGATCTGAGAGACTGTTGCAAAATTAACCACCCACCCTCTACCCTGTGGCTCAGGTTCCGCTGGTCCAGAGGGTAGGCGCTTGAGCCACAGGGTAGCCCTTGAGCCACAGGATCAAGCTGCACTAGCGGACACATCATTCAATATCGGTCAGACGGCCCAATGAGACGCCATGAAGCCGTTTGGGATCCCAAGAGACGCCATAAGGCCCAATGGATTCTTTATGGAAGCAATCGTCAATTCTGCCACTGGTAAAGGAAAGCAGCGTTCGCAATCATTTTATAGGTGCATTGAACAGGCATCGGCAGCCCGGAAAAGTCTTGCCAAGACCGGATCGCCAAGGCGATACTTATACTCAATTCACATACCAACGGCCTTAACTGAGGAATCCTAAGCGCTGCCACGCGGTATTCTGCTACAGCGCCTGCAGCAGCCCGCCTCAAGAACCTGTTTTTGCTTCAAACAATTTAGAGGTGACGAATAAATGGAATCAAAGCGCCGCCGGGGCTTGTTGTTCACTCTGATCGCCGTCTGTGGAATGGGACTGATTTACTATGTAGGAGACAAGATTTATCACTACTTCCTTAGTGGCGAAGGGCAATATGAAGGCAGACCGACCACCTACTGGATCAGAGAACTCAAAGAAACAGACCCAAAAAAACGTATGAAGGCGGCAGCCTACCTGGGTTTCATTGGCTCCGAGGCCAAGGAAGCCGTGCCCGCCTTATGCCGCATATTGCAAGAAGATAAAGACAATGAGGTACGGTCAAATGCCGCTTTGGCCCTGTACCACATGGGGCGGGATGCCAAGGGGGCCGTACCCACCTTGATTCACGGGCTGAAGGACGACTTTGTCTACGTCCGCATGAATTGCGCGCTGGCACTGGCTGGGATCGGTCCGGAAGCCGAGGAAGCCGTCCCCGCGCTGATGGAAGCCTTCGAGGACCCAGAGAATCGCGAGCAAAGTGCCGCGTTTCATTTCAGCATTCGGCAACACAGTGTCTTGGCCCTGGGAAAAATCGGTCCGGCCGCCCGAGACGCCATTCCGGTTCTCATCGGAGCCCTTGAAGATGAGGAGGTTCGTACACGTTACGAAGCCGCTCGCGCCCTCGGATCGATTGGCCCTGAAGCAATGAATGCCGTTCCGCAGCTCATCAAACTTCTGAACGATAAAGACAGCACAGTGAAAGAAAATGCTGCCGAAGCGCTGGTTAAGATCAGTCCCAGTAGCGCCAAAACAGCGGGTGTAAAAATAGACAATTGATAAATGGCATCATTTGCCAACGTTCTTCCATAACGTGAGAGCGTTTGACTCGCTGTATTTCTGGCTCAGAGCGAAGTTGCCGACGGCAAAATGCACTTGTCCGTCACCATTCCAGGCGCCAGCCACGCAAGTCATGTGGTCGCAGGATCCTTTTTCCAGCGAATGGCGCAAAAAGCGGCCGGGAGCCGTCTGCTCCAAAAGAATAATGGAATCCAGGTGGCGCGCTCTGCGGTCGGGGAAATTCTCTTTTGCCAAGAAGCTGACGGCCAAGATGTCCAAACGACCTTTTCCCTGAAAGTCCGCAGCCACCGCTCGCATGGCTCCCGGCAGGGACGTCAAATGGTGATGCTCGAATGGAAAGGTCCCTTTATTCTCAAGCCATTGAACGCCGTGATAAGGTTTGAGGATGTACGGTGGGTCGAGAGTGTCGCCGTTGGTGTACAAGACATCCAGCCTGCCGTCGCCATTCAGATCAACCAACTGGATGCCGCTGCTGCCGTAAGCCGGGTGTGGCGCGGCATAAATGAGTTCTTTCCGAAATCTGCCTTCGCCCTCGTTTAGAAAGGCCACGACCGTTTCGTGCTCCTGGCTGATGAGTGCGACGAAGTCGGGCTTGCCGTCTATGTTGAGGTCGCCCACGCAGACATGAATGCTGCCGTGGCGATTATCGAGAACGTGCCGAACGAATTGCGGATGATCCCAATCCGTGGTCTGGTTTTCAAGGAACAATATCTCGCCGGTGTTCCGCCAGCCGAAGACCGCGACAACAAGGTCCAGTTTCCCCGTTCCACGGAAATCCGCCGCCTGCACGTCGGCCACTCTGCCGACGCCTTCCAGCAGGGTGATTGGAGTGAAAGTGCCGTCAGGTTTCCCTCTGAGCCACACGACGCTGCCCTTTTTGTCGTCGGTGGGCGTGAAGCTGCCCAGGTTCGCCACAAGGATATCCTTCAAGCCATCGCCGTCCAGATCGACTACCTCGGCATGAGCGGGGTTGGGCACGGACGCCAAGACCCTGAAACTGGGCGACTTTTCGTAAGGCTTCATGACCATCACCTTGCCGGCACGCATTTCGCAAGCTAGCAGATCAAGCTTCTTCTCATCGTAGAGATGAACCAAATTAATATTGGAGATCGCAACATGCGGTTCTTTGCCGGGAAGCTCGTAAACGCTGGTTTGATAATTGATAGGCGGTGCTGTCGGCGCATTATCGGGCGGGACCAATGTTAAACTCTTCGGTGCACGGGCTTCATAGTATTCGATCACGCTCTCAATGGGTGGGGCATCGAATTTCAGGCCTGATTCTTGAAAGAAGTCGTAGCCCTGTTGCACCTCTTTTTTCCACGCGTAACGGGCCAAAGTGTCGGGCGGCGGATAGGCATGACAGGCGCCGCAGAATTGCTGAACCTCGGCGCTTGTGGCCTCCGTTGGTTTCGAAGACGCCCCGAATCTGATGTTCCAGCGACCGGTGGCCTGAAGATATCCGATTACGCCCAGCGCCATGACTATCAGCCCTGTCGCTATCCATAGCAGGCGCCCGCGCTGAGTCAGGAACGCATGAAGCATCAAGTCACCTTGTGAGCGAAAGGGTGGTGGAACCAGGCTACGGTTTCTTCTCCGCCGACCTGGGCTCGATTTTCGCGGGCTCGGCATTCTTGGCCTTTTCCCGGTGCTCGCTCGCCTTGGCGGTTTCGCCCTTTCTCTCATAATAATCCGCCAGCGCTTTGTGCGCGGGGCCGTAATTCTTATCCTTCTGCAGGGCGCTGACCAACCAGCGCTCGCCCAATTCCTCCTTGGAGAGCGAGAGCATCAAAATGCCTAATTCCGTATGGAGGGCTGGGTCGTTGGGATTCTTAGTCATTTCGTGGTTGCTGATTTCCATGAGGCGTTCAATATTCTTCTGAAGGGTGACAAGTTTGCCACGTTGTTCCTTGGCTTCCTTGTCCTTGCCCAGAATCTCCAGACATTGGGACAACTCGTAATTGGCCCTCATATCAAGAGGGCTTTCAGCGAGAGCCCTTCGGAAATACCGGAGCGCTTGTTCCGTTTCGCCATTTTCCATCGCCAGCTGGCCGCGCCCGGAGAGGGCCGGCGCATAGCTCGGGTTTTCGGCCAGCAAACAATCCAGGAGATCGCAACCCTCGTCGATATCCCCGAGGTTGTAATAGCAATTCGCCAGTGCCACCACCGTTTCCGGATCCTTGGGATGTTTCGCGTACAAGATTTTCATGTGAGAGAGGGCCTGGTCTAATTGTTGGACTTCCAGCAGGCAAGCCGCCAATCGAATGCGGGCGTTGTCTCGATCGGGATCTTGTTCGACCACAACCGTGAAATCGTCAACCGCTTTTTGATAGCCATGCAAACGTTGCCAACCCAAACCACGGTAATAAAGTGCTTGCGGACAGTTGGGCTCACGCTCAAGCCAGATATGAATGCATTGCTCGGCATCCACATTGCGGTACATGCGCAGGTATCCCGCGGCCAATGCGTCCAGAATCAGCCGGGATTCCGGGTGTCCTTCCTGAACCAGAGACTGCAAGTAGTTTTCCACGGAATCCAAATCACCGTAATGAGCGCGGAGCATGGCCCATTCCAAATTAGTTGTTTCGGACACGCCTGTGACTCTCTGCACTTCGTTGAGGTGTAGCTCGGCGTCATCGTAGTCTTGATCCATGCGCGCGGCCCGCACGGCGAGGATGTGAGCTTTGGGATCTTGGGTCCAGACGGACAAGCATTGGTTGATGTGGTCGCGTGCCTGGCGAAGGCGATAAGCTTCCAAGGCTTGGCGGGCAGCGCGGTAATGATAGGCTGCCCAAAGGTATCTACCCCCGACTGTTCCAGCCCACGCCAATAGGGGAATCCCAATTAAAGCGGCAACAATTAATGAACGGGCATGCAAGCCAGCACGTTGGTCGGATAGGCCTACGATGTTCACCGAAGTTTTTCACCCTCGCGTTGAATGACTAGCCCTTGTTAATGCTGTACCGAACCTCAATGGTTTGTGAAACCGTCCGAACGGTTTGACAGTTGCTGTGGGACGGATTGCCAATCCCCCTCACTTGGCATAAATCCCTTAAAATGGAACAGCTGCCTCGACAGGAGTACCTGCTGTAATCGCTTCCTTTAGCTTGGCCAGCCGCTTGTAGTCTTTTTTCTTTTGGAAATGATCGAGCAAGGCCGATTGCGCGGCCTCATAGCCAGGGGCCAACTTCAGCGCCCGGTAAAGCATGCGCTCTCCTTCCTCGTCATTGCCCAATCGCAAAAAAATGACCCCGGCTTCGAAATGGAAAACCGGGCTATTCGGATTACTGGGAATCATTCGGCCCAGCAAATCTTGGGCTCGGTGGACGTCCTCGTCAATTGCCTTGACCTTGGCCAATTGCTCCGCGGCTTCCCGTTCTTTGCCCAAAGCCAACAAGCATTTATGGTAGGCGAAATTGGCCTGCGGGTTGTGCTCGTCAACCTGCAAGGCTTGTTGCAGGTACTGCTCCGCTACTGTTGGACTTTCGGTGTTGCTTGCCAATAAGCCGCGCTCAACCAGGGCGGCCGAATTACTAGGTTGGCGTCCTAGTATTTTGTCCAGAAGGACCCGAGCCTCATCGACTTGGCCTAGGGCATGCTGGCATCGGGCCAAGTTGATCTTTACGTCTAAATTGTCGGGTTGGCTTTTGGCTAGCATCTCCAGATGGCCAATGGCTTCGTCAGGCTGGACCTTATCCAATAGGGCCAAAGCCAGGTGATACCGAACCGTTTCGTTGGCAGGGTCCAATTCCATGCTGCGCTTAAAGTATTCCGCGCTATCGGTTTTATTGCCGCGTTGTTGAAGCTCCCAACCCATCAGGAAATTGGCTTGGGAACTATCCGGCTCATAGTTCAGCCATTCCTTCAAACACGCTCCGGCCTCGGAGAAGCGATAAGTGCGTAAATAGCCTTTGGCCATAGCTTCAAGGATTTGAGTCGTCTGAGGATGGCCTTGTTCGATTTTGGGCCTCAACTGAAGTTCCACGCCATCTACCTCGCCCATCTGGGCGACCAACAAGGCCCGCTCAAGAGCAATGTCGTCGGTGAGGTTGAGCAGTCTCTGAGCTTCGTGGAGTTGGCGATTCGCGACCTTGAGGTCGCCGGATCGGCGTGCCACGCGCGCGGCCAGCAAATGGGTCCTGCCGCTTTCGGGACTAAACGAAAGACAATAACCTATGTGCCGCCTGGCTTCGGCAAACTGATCGGCGGATAAGGCGCTCTGGGCTTTTTGGAAGTGATACTCGAACCAGAGGTTGGCGATCGTATACCAGATCGCCAACCCCGTCAGTCCGAGCAACAAGCATGCGGCTAGGAAGTGATGCGGTCGCTTAACGATTACAGGAAAAGAGTGAACAAAGCGCCGAATCACAGCAAAACAATTCCGAAAGATAGAAGAGCCTCTGGTACAAATCCAATCACTTCAGTTCAACGGTGAGTTCATTATTATCTCCTGAGTGGATCTCATAGGAAAGGCCCGATTTCTCCATGTCGGCATAGGATTCGGGAATCGGCATATAAGTTCCGACAGGCTTTTCCTTTTCGCCAACTTTTTGACCGGGCCTTTCGGCCATTTTCTTCTTGGCATCCTCCGGCAAACCCACGGGTGGCTGCAATTGCTTCTGCAGGTCCGGCCCGCCTCTGATTTGAGAGGGCGGTCCCCCGATGTTTTTCAGGTTGCGATTATCAACTGTTACTGTAACTTTACCGACAGGCACCTTATCTACTGAAAACGTTCCATCGGGGTTGATTGCTGCACTGGCAGGATTGGCTTTTGGGTTATCCGTGGAACGGAACACAATCGTGCCGCCTGTAACGGGCTGATTTTTATAGGTAACCTTCCCGTTTACCTTGGCAGTTTTGACGCCGCTGCTACACCCCACAAGTATGACCGCCGCGGCCAAGAAACCTATTTGGCCAATACGTTGGGTCAAGTAGTGACACATATGAAGGCCCCATTCAATGTTGAGAGGAAATCGAAATCGAAAGGAAGATCGACGGTTCCGGCGATTCATTTGCAAAAGGCGATTCGGTCTTTTAACGGTGTCCTAGTGGGGAACAGTAACGTTGCCCGTGCGCCTGGGCCGCAATTGAAAGGATAGCCTAGGCATTGAAACGGTGGTTATCCTAACGGCATTACCCGCAGGTTCAGGGTCTAAAAAGGACTTCAATAAAAGGACAAACAGTGCCCCTGACGAATTTCAAAGGGCACTGTTCCAAGTGGATTACTCTGAAACGGTTTCCTTACCAGTCTGGAGGAAGAACCTCACCGCCCTGCGGGGTCGTGGCATACCACCATGTAAGGCCGCTCACACCGTTGGAAACATTGCGAACACTGCCATCGCCCATGCCAACGTTGATGTTCTGGGAATGTCCCGTGGCGGCCACAACAGTACAGATATTCACACTACCGCCCACAGCCTCCGCAGTGACCTTGGTAGCATCGCAGTAACGCACGGTTGGTTGAACTAGAAACTTGGAAGCCGGACCAGTGACATCCGCGGCGAATTTAGGCGCCCATTCAAACCAAGTGTTTCCACCCCAATTGGTCGCCCAGCTGTCGCCGCTCGGGTTGGCATACTTTTCCGTGAACATGATGGTGTTCGACGTGCCATCCGAGAATTTGGCCGGGAACCGGGCACGTTTTCCCCAGGAACCTTCGCGAACGTCAAAGATTTGGTGATTATACGCATAACTTGTTACGCCTAGGCCCCAATCGTTGTGCCCGTCGGTCTCCGTCGGGTCTGATGGACATTGATAGACCTTTACGGCTTGCCCTTGAATATTCCAGCAGTTGTAGCCCTCAAATCCAATTGTGCCATTATTGAAGGACATTTTTCCGGTGTCACTGGATTTGAAGAGGTTGTCCTGCTCGATATAGGGCAGAATGTGGAAAAAGACGCTTCCATATGCGCCACCCACCCCCTGTTGGGGGACCAGCGTTACATCACGGTTGCCATCGGTCGGATACCAGCCAATACCGGGGGGCATGACGCCTTGGTGGGTATCGCTGCAGTTGACCGTCGCGAGCGAAATCTGCTTCAGGTTGTTAATGCACTGGGTCCGCGCGGCAGCCTCGCGAACTTTCTGGACGGCAGGAACCAAAAGACCGATAAGGATGGCGATGATGGCGATTACGACCAGAAGCTCGATAAGCGTGAATGCACGCTTTCGGCCAAGGAGAGGAAACGTTGGCACTAGGTGACTCCTTCATAAAAGAAATAAGAAAACCGACATTTTCAAGAACGTAAAACGGTCTCAATCCAAGGGATAGCCGGACCACATCTCTTGGAAGGGCAAAGTGAAAAGCCCCTAAGGCTACATGTTCCGAATCGCTAGAGAATAGGTGCGAGCCTTTCAATATCGCCGATATTACGAGAGCGGATTAGAGCAGTCAACAAAAAAAGAGTATTTCCTTAATCAACTTTTCACATCTAGACCGGAAAGACGACTCCGCCGAATACCTTTGCGGCTCATTAGTTAGGTCGCTCAAACCAATTCCGGACCTGGTTGGAAGGAGGGGGCGAACAATCGCCCGCCTTAATTGTATCTTAATCTACCCCATTTATCTCTAATCAATCTAAGGGAGCGGGCCGGACCTGGCATACAAAAAGAGATGGTTTTCTTCGATCAATCAATTGAAATGCGGGTGAAATGCGGTTTTGCTTATGCTTTTTTGCCAGCTCTCGGCACTGCATGAATTCGAGCTTAAAAAGACACTTCTTGAGGAAGGCCCTTAAACACGTATTTCGTCTGGCTTTTGGCGACAGGAGGCAACCTGCTAAGAATCACACTAACCTTTGCGGTGTCGAATCTTAGCGCGCATGCGGCGCTTCTTGCGCCCGACTTTCCTTCTACCGTGGCCTCCCTTGCGACCCATGCTGTGCTCCTCGCTGCCTACTTATTGCCTGATGGTTGCGGATTGAGACGTAATTATAGAAAACTGGCGACATAGAACAAGGTGGGGCAGCGGAAAACTCCTTTCCTGGTTTTCTAATTACCATAACCGGCTTTATCCGTCAGCTGCATACATCTGGCAAATCCTCTGAATTCCCACCGGCCAACTTTGACGAAACGATCTGTACAATCCATTCTCGTGGATTGCGATGCAATCTCAAAGGCAACTGGTTTCGATTTACGAACAGTTGAGGATTGCTTAAAGCCGCCAAACTGGTCATTTTAACAAAGGCTTGGGGGGTGCCTTTTTCGTGACATTCATGACTCGATGGAGTCATGACATTCGTGAACATCTGTGCGGACAATGGTTTACGGAGAATTAGGTAGGTATGTGATATGAATGCAATGCATTCTTGCCTGGCTGGATGTTTGCCATGGAGGGGGAAAAATGTCCCATGAGACTGCCCGTCTTGTGTCTGATCTGGGGCCGTGAAGAACATTATTCGACTTGGGGGCAAAGTCGCTCCGCAAGTCGTTCGCCAAAATGGAGAAGAACACACGCCATGGCCGGCCACGAGATTCGGGGTTGCCGGTGATTGTTACCGGCAGTATACTTGCCCCCTACGTCTAGATGGCTGAAAGTGCTTATGGGGAACGAGTTAAGGGAGACGAACGACTAAGAATGCGCTTCCATTTGGTGGATCGGATTGTGGAGGTTAACCCTGGCCGATCCTTGAAGGCAATCAAGAATCTTACGCTGGGCGAGGAATATCTGGCAGACCATTTTCCCACGTTTCCGGTAATGCCCGGTGTGCTGATGCTTCAGACGCTGGTGGAGGCCGGAGCTTGGCTCCTTCGGCTGACGGATGACTTCAAGCATAGCGTTATTGTTCTGCGTGAAGCGCGCAATGTGAAATATGGCACATTCATGGAACCCGGGCGACAGATGGCTGTCACCGTTGAGTTACTAGAGCGAAACGGCGCCCTCGCGGTCATTCGAGGGAAAGGCCAGACCAACGGCAAGAGTACCGTATCCGCCAAGCTAACCCTGGGAGCATACTGCCTGGCGGATCAGGACTTCACCCTTCGGCCGCTGGATGAGCGGATTGTCCAGAACTTGCGTCGCCATTGTGCCTTATTGCAAGGAAACGTCGCGATGAAATCAACGCCGGCCGTGCCGTACAGTGTTAACCCCTGATTGCGCAAATGTAACTAGAGGCTAACGTCCCACGAAGCCTACTGACGACTAAGGTGGCTCAAAAACAGAGGCCATTGCAACCATGAAATTAAAGGACCAAATTGCTCTTGTGACAGGGGGTAGTCGCGGGATTGGCCGGGCGATTGCCAAAGCCTTTGCGGCTGAAGGGGCCAAAGTAGCTCTCGTCTATAAAGGAAGCCAGACCGCCGCTGAGGAATTGGTCCAAGAAATCGTGGAAAGCGGCGGATTGGCACTGGCTTTGCAGTCAGATGTAACCGATCTCGAGGCTTCTGCTCGCTGCACGGATCAGGTAACCCAACAATGGGGCAGGATCGACATTCTTGTGAACAATGCAGGCATCATTCACGATGATTTGTTCGTGCGGCTGGAGCCTGCGGACTGGGAGAAAGTGCTGGCGACTAACTTGGGGGGCACTTATAACTTCTGCCGAGCGGTAGCCTACCCCATGATGAAACAACGCCGGGGTCGGATCATAAATATCTCGAGCGTTGCGGCCGATTACGTAAACATGGGCCAGACAAACTATGCGGCAAGCAAAGGCGCCATTAACTCGTTTACCCGCGCCCTAGCCGTGGAGTTGGCAAGCCGCGGCGTTACCGTTAACGCTATTGCTCCCGGCTTCATTGAAACCGACATGAGCGCGGCGGTGCGAAACAAGGCAGGGGATTTGATTAAGAAATATATCCCGATGCGCCGCCTTGGCCAGCCGGAGGATATCGCCCGGGTGGCGGTTTTCTTGGCAAGCGAAGACGGTGGGTATATGACAGGACAGGTATTGACCGTGGACGGAGGGCTTAGTCTCGGGGCCGTAGCAGCAGGGTAGCTTATAGTGAGCCAAGCTCCTATACCATAATAATCCGCAAGGCAGCGGCTATATCGTTGTGAACCTTAAATTCACTGTAATTAACTTTTTGCTAATGTTTGGAGGGCTGATTCGATGCCGACTCAGGAGGAAATTTACACAAAGGTGTCCGCGACTCTCGTTGAGGCGCTCAATGTGGATGAAGAGGAAATCAATCCCACCGCTACATTGCAAGGCGACCTGGGAGCCGAGTCAATCGACTTTCTTGACATTGTCTTCCGCCTGGAAAGAGAATTCGGCATCAAGATCCCGCGGGGGGAACTGTTCCCCGAATCCATTTTCCAAGGTGACCCGGAGTTCGTGCAGGACGGCAAGGTAACGGAAAAAGGTCTGGCGGAATTGCGAGCGCGGATGCCTTTTGCAAACCTTCAGAGATTTGAAGAAAACCCCGAACTTAGCCATTTAAGCGATCTGTTTACCGTAGATTTGATTGCGCGCTATATTCAAGGCAAGTTGACCACTAGCCAAAACTAGCTTTCCCAAACGCTCCTTGTCTGGTCAAGCCGGGCTGGGGAGAATCCCGTAAGAATGCCGCGGTCTTTGCGGGGTGCAAGAACCTCATCAACGGCAAAACTGGAACCGCGACATGCGTTGGGCCTGGATTGACCGATTCGTAGATTTCAAGAGCGGTCAATCCGCTAAGGCTGTGAAAAGCCTCAGCATGGCCGAGGACTATTTCGCGGACCATATTCCCGGCTACCCTGCCATGCCGGCTACCCTAATGATCGAAGGGCTGGCCCAGACAGGAGGATTGCTGGTCGGCGAGGCCGATGACTTCAGGGACAACGTTGTCCTCGCCAAAGTTCCCGTAGCTCGCTTTTATCGAGAGGTGTTGGCGGGCGAACAGGTGACGTACGATGTTGAATTGGAATCAATTCGGCCCGAGGGCGCATCCATCAAAGGACGAATCCTGGTGGACGGTGAACTGGTCGGCGAGGCTGAAATCTTCTTTGCCAAGCTTACTGCCGCAAGAACCCAAGAAGTTTTCGGTCAGGCCAATTTCGTTTTTGGGGGCGAATTGCAACGCATGATGAACTTAGTCAAGGCGATTATCAAACAGCAGCAATCGCCCTTGCGACAAGTTCAATCAGCAAAGAAACAATAATTCATTTTGTGGAGCATTCACTTGGGGTGAGGTTGCCCGTTTTGCGTCAGGATGCCGGCTTTTCGATTTCCGCGTCGGTTTAACTGGTGAATCATGGCTGGTACTTCTCGTAGGGCTGTGCTCACCGGCATCGGTGTATTAAGCGCGATTGGCCAAGACTTACCTTCTTTCTGGACTGCCTTGATTAGAGGCCAGAGCGGCATCCGCCCCATTCGAGCCTTCGATACCAGCGGCCTGCCTTGCCGGATAGCCAGCGAAATCCCCCAGTTTGATGCCCGCAAGTATCTCGACAAGGAAGCGCGCAAGAGCCTCAAGGTGATGGCTCGCACCATCAAACTGGCGGTAGCCGCTTCTCAGCTTGCTCTTGATGATGCCAAAGTCGACAAATCAAAGCTCGATCCCACTCGCTTCGGGATTGAATTCGGTTCCGGGTTGATTGCCACCGAGCTGGATGAATTGGGTGAGGCCGCGATCGTAAGCGCCAACTGCCAACCGGGCTCGGTTGATCTTGAAAAATGGGCGGAGAAGGGTTTGGAAACCATCCCCCCGCTGTGGATGCTGAAGTATCTGCCCAACATGCCGGCGTGCCATGTATCCATCTTGCATAACGCCCAAGGGCCGAACAACAGCATTACCGAAAGCGACGTCGCCAGCCTCCTCGCCATCGGTGAGGCATACCGCATCTTAATTCGTGATCAGGCCGACCTTTTTCTAGTGGGCGGCGCGGAAAGCAAGCTCAATCCGCTCAGCCTGGTGCGGCAATGTCTTTATGAGCCGCTGTCCAAGCGTAACGAGGACCCGGAGAAAGCCTGTCGCCCTTTCGATAAAGATCGGGACGGCATCGTAGTCGGTGAAGGGGCCGGCGTGCTCGTCCTTGAAGAGTTGGATCACGCACAAAAACGCGGGGCCCGCATTTACGCCGAGGTTGTCGGGTTCGGAGCTTCCTTTGATCGCGATCGATCCGGATCCGGTCTGGCTCGGGCAATCCGTGCCGCCTTGAAAGATGCCAACCTCCGACCAGAGTCGATTGATCACATTAATGCGCATGGCTTGGCGAGTATTGAATCTGATGTCAGGGAAGCCAAAGGGCTGCAAGAAGTGTTTGGGTCCTGCAACCCGCCGATTCCCGTCTTTGCGGCCAAGAGCTACATCGGCAATCTAGGAGCGGCCGGAGGTTCCGTGGAATTGGCCGCCAGTGTGTTGGCGTTGCAGAATGGCGTCGTACCCAAGACCCTCAACTACGAGTTACCCGACCCCGCCTGTCCCGTCACCGTGATTGCCAAGGAACCTCGGCCTGTCATGCGGGACTGCTTCGTGAAGGTCGGATTCACCCCAATGGGCCAATGCGCCGCCCTAATATGGCGCAAGTGGGCTTAGCTTTTTTGGCCTGCAATTGACGATTAATAACAGGCAAAAACACATATGCGAAGACGAGTCGTAATCACTGGCATGGGCGCGATTACTCCTCTTGGAAACTCCGTCCCGGCGATGTTCAACGCACTTCTGGAAGGCAAAAGCGGCGTATCCAAAACGGTCCACTTTAATGCCAAACGATTTCCCACGCAGTTTGCGGCTCAGGTATTGGATTACGACATCACCCCGTATGTCCGCGACGTTGGCTCCTGGACCTCATCGGGTGTAAACACTCAATTCGCCTTAGGCGCCGCCCATCAAGCGCTGACCGAAGCGGGCATTCTGAATGACAGCAAGATCGATCGAACGCGATGCGGCGTTTACCTGGGTTCGGGCGAAGGCATTCAGGATTTTCCCAACTTGATTTATCAAATCGCTTCGGCCTATCGAAGTGAAAGCCGCAAAATGGATGTCCCCGCTTTTTCACGCGGCGCGCTCGTCGCGTTTCATGCCGATAGTGAAGCCGAGCAGGAACTCCATACCACCGCGGCTCATCTAGCCATTGAACACGACCTGGAGGGGCCCAACTACACGTGCTTGACAGCCTGTGCCGCCAGCAGCCAGGCAATTGGCGAGGCCACCGAAATGATTCGTCATGACGATGCCGATCTAATCCTCGCCGGCGGCTCGCACAGCATGATTCATCCTCTTGGCGTCACCGGTTTTAACCGGCTTACAGCCCTTTCAACTCTGAATGAGGATCCGACCAAGGCGTCGCGACCGTTTGATTTGAGGCGGGACGGCTTCGTGATGGGTGAAGGGTCAGGTATGGTAGTCCTGGAAGAACTAGAGCATGCCAAACGCCGGGGCGCGACTATTTACGCCGAACTGACTGGCTATGGAAGCACGGCGGACGCCTTTCGCCTGACAGATAGCTGCGAAGACGGGCGTGGCGCCATTGCGTGCATCCGACTCGCCCTGAAGGATAGCGGCCTGCAACCGGCCGACATCGGTTACATCAACGCTCACGGAACCAGCACGCAAGTCAACGATAAGGTTGAGACCCTAGCGATTAAGAAAGTCTTGGGTGAGACTGCCTACCAGGTGCCGGTAAGCAGCAGCAAAAGTATGCTGGGCCACCTCATTGCCGCCGCTGGGGCTGTCGAATTGATCATTTGCGTTATGGCCATGCGTCGTGGCGTCCTCCCCCCTACGATCAACTACGAAGTGCCCGACCCGGAATGCGACCTGGATTACATTCCCAATCAGGCTCGGGAAAAGCGCGCCAGTCATGCATTGAGCAATAGTTTCGGTTTTGGCGGCCAAAATGTGTCACTCGTGGTCAGCCGGTTCGTGAATTGATCTTCGCACCGCTTTGCGCTTCCATAGAGTGAAGAAACAGAGCTTTGGAGATCCGTTGAAACTTGAGCCTGTCGACGGCTGGCCTTGAACATCCGTCCTACCCAAATAATCGGATTATGTCGGTCGCGCTAACGCACCGTGCTCAATAAGGAGCGGGCTATCGTGGTGTTTTTCTGGGTTGGGCTTTTCTTGATTTCTAGCGTACCGGCGGCCGTGGTGACGGCGCTGGTGCTTCTTCATTACTATTTGCGCTGGAAATACGTCGATCTCATTGCACGCATCTTCCAGGAGAGACCGCTATTCATCATTCCGCGCGGCAACCCCGTTCCGGATGCTGAGGACGTGACAGTAACGATGCCCGACGGCCTGACACTACGTGGCTGCTATGTCAGTACGCCGGTTCAACGACGCGGCGTGGTTCTCTTTGGCCTCGAGTTTGGCTCAAATCGGTGGTCCTGCCTGCCTTACTGCGAACTTTTAATCGAAAAAGGATTTGACGTTTTTGCGTTGGAATCGCGCGGCCAAGGTGAAAGCGATAAAGAACCCGGCTACGACCCGCTCCAATGGGTAACCGATAGGGAAGTTAAGGATACCCAGGCTGCGCTCGATTATCTAAAGAAAAGGCCCGACAGCGACCCGCGCGGCATCGGTTTTTTTGGCATTAGCAAAGGTGCGGGCGCCGGCCTGCTCGCCGGTGCTCACGACCCGTATGTTCGCTGTTTCGTGACGGACGGATTGTTTGCGAGTTATACAACGCTGGTTCCGTACATGCGACAATGGTTCCGCATTTACGATACTCGATATCTGCTGCATGGTCTGATTCCTTCATGGTATTACGGCCTAATCGGCTTGGTCGGCCTCCATGCCATTGAGAAGGAGAGTGGCTGCCGATTCATGCATTTGGAAAAAACAATGGCTAAATTGGCCCCGCGGCCTTTACTTATGATCCACGGCGGAGCCGATACTTACATTAAACCGGAAATGGCTCGCAGCCTCTTCGCCCGAACCCGCGAGCCCAAGGAACTCTGGATGGTCGAAGGGGCTAAGCATAACCAGTCCCTGCAAGTCGCGGGCGAGGCCTACCGCCAGCGCGTCCTTGATTTCTTTGTGCAACATCTACACGAGCCAATGGAAAAGATCAGCCGGGACCAACCGACGAAGGAAGTTGCCGTCGGTTCCTGAAATCCCCTTGCGTGGCAACCATGCATTTCCCCCATTTCCTGACCACGCTTGCCGGCAAGATGGTCGCCCTGCCGATCCGGCGCAGATTTGCAGCGTTTGAAGCGGCCACATTCGATCCTGTTCCCGTTCAAGAATCACTTCGGCAACGCATCCTGCATCAGCATGTTCGGACGCAGTTTGGGCGTGACCATCATTTCGCCGCGATTCGATCGCTGGCCGACTTTCGCAGAAACCTTCCCGTCGCTCCCTACGAGTATTTTGAGCCCTATCTGAAGAAGGTGCGCGAGGGCGATTTCGGCGCATTGCTCGCCGACACCCGCATTCACATGTTTGCGTTGACAAGCGGCACGACGGCCGCGCGAAAATACATCCCGGTCACTGACCAGTACCTTGCCGACTACCGGCGCGGCTGGAACATCTGGGGGCTTCGCGCCTATCTTGACCACTTAGCCGTCAAACTTAGGCCCATCGTGCAATTATCGGGCGACTGGAATGAGTTCGAAAGCGAATGCGGCATTCCCTGCGGCGCTGTGACCGGCTTGACCGCGAAAATGCAAAAACGAATCATTCGCTGGCTGTACTGTATTCCGCCCAGCATCGGGCGGGTCAAGGATGCTTCGGCCAAATACTACCTGGCCCTTCGACTTAGTTTGGCGCGCCGCGTCGGAATGATCATAGCGGCCAATCCCAGCACGCTCGTCAATCTGGCCCGCGCCGGCGACGCTGAAAAAGAATCCTTAATCCGCGATCTCCACGACGGCACGCTCCATTCGCATATTCAAATCCCGGAGGAGATCCGTAGCCAACTCCGGCGGAGGATTGCCAAACCTCACCCGAAGCGAGCCAAGGAACTGGAAGACATCGTCAGGCGGACCGGGACGCTTTATCCCAAGGATTACTGGTCGCCGGACTGCTTGCTTGGCAATTGGACCGGCGGCAGCGTCGGAGCTTATTTACGTCATTACCCGCGCTATTTCGGCTCCATGCCCGTGCGCGACATTGGCCTCATAGCCAGCGAGGGGCGCATGACGATCCCCATCGCCGACAACACGGCCAGCGGCGTCCTCGATATTACGTCTCATTTTTTTGAATTCCTGCCCGAAGAGGAGGCGGAAAGCTCAAAGCCCACGGTGCTGGCCGCTCATGAATTGCAGGAAGGCCGGTCCTATTTCATTTTGTTGACCACGGCCTCGGGGCTCTACCGCTATCACATCCACGACCTGGTGCGCGTCACCGGCTTCCACAATCGCACTCCCCTTATTGAGTTCCTCAGCAAGGGCAGCCATATTGCTAACCTGACCGGCGAAAAGCTCTCAGAGCATCATGTAACGAGCGCCATGGCTGAGGTCCTTCGTGAACTGAACCTGACGGTCACGGCTTACACGCTGACGCCTTGCTGGGACGATACGTTGCCATACTACGCTCTCTTACTGGAACAGGGCGATGTCGGTCAAAATGGACAGGCGGATCATTTCGTGTCTTTGCTCGACCAGCGTCTGGCAGAGAAAAACGATGAATACGCCGCCAAAAGGGCCAGCGCCCGTCTTGGCAACATTCGCCTGGAACTGCTGCCCTCAGGGACTTGGCATCATTGGGACCGCCAGCGCCTGGTCCGCACCGGCGGCTCCCTCGAACAATACAAGCATCCTTGCCTTATCCCGGATCCCAAATTCCGCGAATCACTTCATGCCGCGATGATAGCCGCCAAAGGCGATCGCGCTTAACCTGCCGACCCTCTGACCCTGTGGCTCAATTGGTGCGGACCCAGAGGGGTCGGTACCTGACCCTCAGGGTCAAAGTGGTGGTCCAGAGGGTCCAGCTGTAAAAGCATGCGGCCTTCTGACATCCAATGCAACCGACTGCGCTTACCGCCCAACCCGTCCTTCAGACCCATTTTGTTGGTCCCGAGAGTCATCACCTGGTCCACAGGGTCTAGCTCGCGTTTGCCTCCCGCGCTGAGGCACGACGGCTCATTCGTGGCTCACACCTGCCAAAAGGTTCTCTCCATTTCGCCTGACCCCCTGTGGAAAGAAATGGAAAGCAAGTGGAAAGCAATGGAAAGCATTACTGGCTTAAGGCCGACTCGAAAGTGCAATGGCCAACCTAATCTCCAAGCCAATTGGTTTCCCGCGGCCGTCATCAGCAGGGAAACGAACTTTCTTGCCGGAAGGTTATGTACACCTCGCTGTTAGGAAAGATCGTTTCCGCACCCTCTCACACAGCCCCTCCCGCGCCGGGCGGAAACGATCCTTCTGACTTGCCTGGCGCGGTTTGGGAACCAGGTAACATTGGATCTCCGTATTGCATCGATTGCACTCTTACGAGACATGACCGTCTTGACGCGCAATGACGGTGATTTTCGAAAGGTCCCTGGGTTGAAAACTGCGGATTGGACGGTATGAAATCGAACAGAAAAGGCCGAAGGAGCGGCGACGGCGCTGTTGGATCAAATAAACATACGCAAAAGAGCATCATTCAGACCCTCAAGGGACTCGCAGGCCGACTGGGGAAAGTAAAGCTCAGCACGAATGACGTTGCGCTACATTTGGCAGGTCACTTGGGCAAAAGTTCGATCAAACAGTATTTTGGTTCTTTGGGATGTTTCAAGTGAGGCCGGCGCACGTGACGGAAACGGAGTTTCCCGGAAGCGGGTTCCCAAACAGGATCCTGTTTTGGAACGCATCTCCTCGAAACTCCGTTTCGATGCTGGCATTGAAACTGCATCAACCGCCAGAACCTCCTTCCGAAGGTAATTGGTATCTAACCGAGGTTCATGCGTGATATACTCTTCATCCTAAGGCGGCCATTCGTGTATTCGTCTCATTCTTGCTCCAGGCCATAGGAGCCTGCTTGCATGCTCATAGCCTCAACGCGGCTTGGCCCATATGAGGTTATCGGCCCGCTCGGCGCCGGCGGCATGGGGGAGGTGTACCGCGCTCGCGATACGCGCCTCGGACGCGAGGTCGCCATAAAGGTTCTCCCCGATTTGTACGCCGGCAATCCTGACCGACAGGCCCGCTTCGAACGCGAAGCCAAGGCGGTGGCCGCGCTGTCCCACCCCAACATTCTCGCCATTCATGACTATGGTACGGACGGAAACGTCACGTATGCGGTCATGGAACTCCTGGAAGGCGAGACGCTCCGCGGCCGTCTGGCCAAGGGACCTCTGCCCTGGCGGGAGGCGGTCGAGATCGGGGCGGCCATCGCAGAAGGGCTCGCCGCCGCCCACGCCAAGGGCATCATCCACCGCGACCTCAAGCCGGAAAACCTCTTTCTAACCGCCGACGGGCGAGTGAAGATTCTCGACTTCGGACTGGCCCGGATCACGCCGCCTCCAATCGCACAATCGGAGACTAGTCCCTATGTGTCCGCGGGGACGGACGCCGGCATGGTGATGGGCACGGTGGGCTATATGTCGCCGGAGCAGGTCCGCGGCCAACCGGCGGACGCCCCCAGCGATCTCTTTTCCTTTGGCTGTGTGGTGTACGAAATGGTGATGGGCCAGCGGGCCTTCCAGTGCGAGACCGCCGCGGAAACCATGACGGCGATTCTGCACGACGAACCGCCGGGCCTGCCGGATTCAGGCACCCACATTCCCGCCGAGCTGAGCCGGCTCATCCGTCAATGCCTGGCGAAAAACCCGAGCCAGCGGCTCAATTCGGCCCGCGATTTGGCCCTGGGCCTACGGGCAGCGGCGAGCGATCCCCGTCTTCAACCTCCTACAGCCAGGCGTTCTTCTCACTGTATTGTCGAAGCCAGTGCGGTAGAAGCCATCGCGGTCCTGCCGTTTGAGAATGTCGGCGGCGACCCTAAGACGGAATTCCTCAGCGACGGCCTGGCGGACCACCTCATCATCAGCCTCTCGCAGATGCGCCGACACGGCCTCAAAGTCCGGCCGTTCAGCTCTGTTTCCCGGTACAAGCGGCGACTGATGGATGTCCCGACCATCGGGCGGGAGCTTAACGTACAGGATGTCGTGACCGGCGCGCTGCACCAGTCGGGGGATGATTTGTGGATCAGCGTGGCCTTGGTGGACGCGCGCGAGGACAACCACCTTTGGGGCAAGCGCTACCAGGCCAAGCTCGGCGGGATTCTGGACTTACAGGACCAGATCGCCCGCGACGTGGCGGCCAACCTGAGTCTGAGGTTGACCGGCGAGGAGGAACAGCGCCTTACGAAGCGTTACACCGAAGACCCGGAGGCGTACCTCCTCTACCGCGAGGCCCATTACCACTGGAACAAGTTCACCGAAGAGGGGTTAAGTACGGCCATCGAGTATTGCCAGCGGGCGCTTAAGCATGACCCGAACTACGCCTTGGCGTACGTCGGGTTGGCCCAGTGCTACGTGCTGCTCGGAAACCTTTACCGGGGGCCCCGAGAGACGTTTGCGGATGCCAGGAGGTGCGCGGAAAAGGCCCTTGAGATCGACGATAGCCTGCAGGCGGCTCACACCTTCTTGGGCGCGGTCTATCTTTTCCACGACTGGAACTGGGCGTCCGCAGCGGTTGAACTGAAAATGGGCACCGGACTCAATGCGCACACGTCATCCCTGACTCTGTACGGCTTCTGCCTAGCGGCTCTGGGCCGGCTACCGGAGGCTCTGGACACCCTCCGACGCGGTCAGGAACTCGAACCGCTTGCGCCGGCGCATCGAATCGGGCTGGCTATGGCTTACAACTGGTTGCGTCAGTACGAGCAAGCGATCGCCGAAGCTCAAAAGGCATTCGATCTGGATCCAAACTTTCCACTGGCTTACGCCGAACTCGGATTGGCTTATGTTCAAACGGGAATGACTGACGAAGCGATCGTCAAGTTGCAAAGGGCGCTCGATCTTGGGCAGAAACACCCCAGCGTTAAAGGAATGCTCGGCTACGCCTACGCGGCGGCCGGGAAACGGCCGGAAGCCTTGAAGGTGGTGGAGGAGCTTGCGGCGATTTCTCCGGGTCGATTCGGTTTCGCGCTTCCGATTGCCCGAATCTTCGCGGCCTTGGGGGAGACCGATCAGGCGTTCGAGTGGCTGCGGAAGGCCTGTAACGAGCGCACCCCGTTTGTTATCTGGCTCAAAGTCGATCCCACAATGGACAACCTGCGCTCGGACCCGCGGTTTACTCAGGTGCTGAAACACATGGGATTACCGCCGCTATGAGTTGACGGCTGATTATGGTTTTGAAGGCGAATCGGCGGTGGGTCCTTGTCAAAAACCATTTTCGATGGTTCTGCACGATAAAAATAGCATGGTGCCATTACTTGCTAGTAAGCACGAAAGACCTTCGGCAGACTTCTCTGCTTGCAAGCAAGCATTGGCGCGGTGCAAATTGGCTGGAAAGAACCAGTAGGTTACATCCCCACAGCCCGAATAATAATCCCAACCACCGGTCCGCTCACGCAGAGGATCACGACGGCCAGCAGCCGCAGGAGGGCGCTTGGGCCCACGTCCGTCTCCCATTCGCCGGAGGGGCCGACTCGGGTTGACGGCAATAGGCTTGGTAAAGTAGCCCGCCGCTCCGCGGCGGAATCCGCCGCGGAGCGGCGGGCTACTTTACCCTATTGGCCAACCAAAAGGAGATCCCGTTTCGTTTCACGCCTTGGTCGATGATTTCGTTTCATTTCGATCACTTGTTTGGTGGCAAGGACTTACGTCAAAACAGCTAGGTGCGTGAAATGAAATGAAGCGTATTAGGAAGAACCTCATAACGTGCGATTCGCCGCTTGCATTAATGGAGCGGGATCTATTCGACATACGCCCGTTCGTGTAGCCTAAACGAACGGTTGTATGAAAGGGAAACCAGAATCCGTAAAGTCGTTCAGCATCATGGATCCTTCGCACCACGAGCAACCGCCGTGCGACGAGTCGGCGGCGTCTTCGGATGGGGTTAAGCCGCCGAATCTTAAATTGCGCCGACGCCGCTCTTTGATCACAGCCTTATTGCTCCAGCGCTGCCCAATTTGCCGGGAAGCGAGGATCTTTAAGGGGCTCGTGGTCATGAACAAAGTTTGTCCTCTTTGCGGCCTGGTTTTCGAGCCCGAGCCGGGGTATTTCCTGGCATCGATGTATATCAGCTACGGCATGGCGGTCATTATTATGGCGCCGGTCTTTTTTCTGCTGCTTTGGCTAATGCCAGGGTGGTCGGGAGAAGCGGTGGCATTCTTGAGCGTTGTTCCCTATATCCCGCTCATTCCCGTGATTTTTCGCTATAGCCGGGTGATTTGGATCTACGTTGACCGGCCTGCTTCGTACAACGAGCCGGTCTGATGCCCGGTAAGCGCCCGGTCCGTTTAGGGTCCTTGGACATTGGCGCGCTTAATGTTCCGTCTAACCCATTGCATTAGGCCGCATCTTCGGCCAGGTTACCAACCCAAAAATTCACCATCTCGCTTATACGGAGGTAAAGCCATGTCCCCGCGCCGGTTTCGGTTGTTCATCGTGTGCTTTCTCCTGGCCTGGATGCCGGCTGCCGCTGTGGCCCAGCCGATCAGCCCGCGTCTTTATGACAGCCTGCGTTGGCGGATGATTGGGCCGTTTCGCGGCGGGCGGACTGTTGGAGCGACCGGAGTGCCGGGGAAGCCGAACGTTTTCTATATTGGAGTCAACAACGGAGGCGTGTGGAAATCGACCGATTATGGCCGAGTCTGGACGCCGATTTTCGATGATCAACCGACGGGGTCCATCGGGGCGATCGCGGTCGCGCCGTCCAAACCGGATGTGATCTATGTCGGCAGCGGCGAGGGGCTGCAGCGGCCCGACCTGTCCACGGGCGACGGCGTCTACAGGTCCACCGACGGCGGTAAGACCTGGACGAACACCGGGCTCCACGACGGCCTGCAGATATCCGCGATCATCGTTGACCCGCGTGATTCGGACCGCGTCTTCGTAGCCGTGCTCGGGCATCCGTATGGCGCCAACAAGGAACGGGGAGTTTACCGCACCACCGACGGCGGCAAGACCTGGGAGAAGGCGCTCTACAAGGATGAGAATACCGGGGCCGTCGCGTTGGCATTCGACCCGACCAATGCCAAGACCGTTTATGCCGTGTTGTGGGCCGCGCGCCAGGGACCGTGGGAAAACGGCCAGTGGCAAGGACAGACCAGTGGCCTATTCAAATCCACCGACGGCGGATCGACCTGGAAGCAACTCAGCAACGGACTGCCGACGCCCGTGGAGGGCCTCGGCCGCATCGGCATCGACGTGGCGCCCAGCGATCCCAAGCGCTTGTATGCTGTCGTCGATGCTCGGAAGAAAGGCGGCATCTACCGCTCCGACGACGCTGGCGAAACTTGGGAGATGGTCAGCAATGAAGCGCGGACATGGGGACGGGGCTTCGACTTTGCCGAAGTCCGCGTTGATCCCAAGAACAAGGATGTGATTTACGTCGCCAATACCTCGACCTACAAATCGACCGACGGCGGCAAGACATTCACCGCCTTCCGCGGCGCGCCCGGCGGCGACGATTACCACACTGTCTGGATCAACCCCGACAATCCCGCCATCATTCTCCTGGCCGGCGACCAGGGCGCCGTCATCACGGTCAACGGCGGCCAAACCTGGAGTTCCTGGTACAACCAACCGACCGCCCAGTTTTATCACGTCATCACCGACAATCAATTTCCTTATTGGGTCTACGGCGGCCAGCAGGAAAGCGGCTCGGCGGGCGTGGCCAGCCGAGGAAATGACGGCCAGATCACCTTCCGTGAATGGCGTCCCGTCGGCGTTGAGGAATATGGCTACGTCGCCCCTGACCCGCTCCATCCTAACCTCATCTACGGCGGCAAGGCGACCCGCTACGATAGCACGACAGGGCAGGTGCAAGACGTCGCTCCGGAAGCAGTTCGGTCAGGCAAGTATCGTTTCCTGCGCACCGCGCCGCTGTTGTTCTCGCAGGTGGATCCACACATTCTCTACCTCGCCGGCAACGTTGTTTTCAAGACGACCACGGGGGGTCAAAACTGGGAGATCATCAGCCCGGATCTCACGCGCGAGCATCCGGACGTCCCGGCGAACATCGGCATCTTTCGCACGACCGAAATGGCACGCCAACGACGCCGGGGGGTCATCTACACCGTGGCGCCCTCTTATAAGGATGTGAACACAATCTGGGCCGGAACGGATGACGGCCTGATTCAGGCGACGCGCGATGGCGGCAAGACCTGGAAGGACGTAACGCCATCCGGCTTGTCGGCCTGGAGCAAAGTCTCTCTCATGGACGCCGGCCACTTTGACGCCGACACCGCCTACGCGGCTGTGAATCGCATTCGCCTCGACGACCAAACGCCGCACATCTACCGCACGCATGACGGCGGCAAGAGTTGGACGCACATTACCCGCGGCCTGCCCGCCAACGCCCCCGTCAACGTTGTACGCGAAGACCCGCAGCGCAAAGGGCTCGTTTTCGCGGGCACCGAGCGAGCCGTGTTCGTCAGCTTCAACGATGGCGACGATTGGCAGCCTTTGCGGCTCAACATGCCGGCCACTTCGATTCGCGATTTGGTGATTCACGACGATGACGCGGTCGTCGGCACGCACGGTCGCTCGTTCTGGATCCTTGACGACATCACGCCGCTGCGGCAAATGAAGGGCGAAACAGCCCAGGAAGCCGCGGTCCTGTACAAGCCGCAAACCGCCATTCGCGTGCGCTGGAACATGAACACCGATACCCCGCTGCCTCCCGACGAGCCGGCCAGCAAAAACCCGCCCGATGGGGCAATACTCAATTACTACCTAAAGGAGAAGACCACTGACCCGGTCACCCTTGAAATCCTCGACGCCGACAAGAAGCTGGTCCGCCGCTTTGCCAGCACGGACAAGCCCGAACCCGTGAAAGACAAGGAACTCGATATCCCGACCTACTGGATCCGCCCGCCGCAAATCCTATCCGTTGAGGCCGGAAGTCACCGCTTCGTTTGGGATCTTCACTACGCTCCGCCCCCCGGCCAACACCGCGCGTATCCGATTGCCGCTATCTACAGGGACACTCCTAGTGAACCTCACGGGCCCTGGGTCCTACCCGGCCAATATACCGTGAAGCTGACTGTCGGCGAGAAGATTTACTCGCAGGCACTAACCGTGAAAATGGACCCACGCGTCAAAACGCCGCCCGAGGCTTTGCGGCAACAATTCACGCTATCGATGCAATGCTACGACGGCTTGCAACAGGTGCATAAGTCGCTGGAAGAGATCCGTGAATTACGAAAGGATTTGAAAGAGAAACAGGATAAGGCAAAGGATGGCCACAAGGATTCTCTCGCGGCCTTGGACAAAAAGCTGGCCGCTTTGGAAGGTGAAGTTCCGGAGGCCGATATGAGATTCTTCCTCGGCAACGTTGAGCCCAGTCTGACGCGCGTCAACGGCGAATTGGCCAAGCTTTTGGGCGATCTTCAAGGCGGCGATGCGGCGCCAACGTCTAAGGTCGTGACAACCTGCAGCGAGGTGAAGAATCAACTAGCGACGTTATTGGCGGAGTGGCAGAGTTTGAAGCAAAAGGGCTTATAGCCAAATAACCAAAACGACAGCCAGCTGCTGCCCAACAGGGCCAATATCCCTGGGCTCTTTCGTCGCCAAAAAGCCCCTAGTTTCCGAGCGATATATGATTGCAAAACCGAACAACCGATTCGCTAATAGACTGCGACAAAAACCTCCCTGCCTTGGCACGTGCATCACTTTTACCGATCCGACGGTCACAGAAGCATTGTGCAGCATTTTCGATTTTGTTTGGATCGACATGGAGCACAACGCGCTGACTTTGGAAACGGTCCAAGCGCACATCATGGCGACCAAGGGCAGCGAGACGATCCCTCTGGTTCGCGTCCCTTGGAACGACCCGGTGCTGATCAAGCCAATCCTGGATATTGGCGCCGCCGGCGTGATTGTCCCGCTGATTCGCACGGCTGATGATGCCCAACGGGCCGTGGCGGCTTGCTTGTACCCGCCGGATGGGATTCGCGGCTTTGGACCGCGTCGACCTTCCAACTATGGACAACTCTTTGGCCCCGATTTTTGCCACGCCGCCAATGACGGCGTTACCATAATTGTTCAGATTGAGCACCTCGAGGCGGTCAACAACATTGACGCCATCGTGGCTATCCCGGGATTGACGAGTATCCTGGTAGGCCCAAACGATCTCTCTGGTTCAATGGGCCACATGGGAGAGCCGAGGCATCCTGAAGTACTCCAGGCGATCGATAAGGTGATTGCCAGCGCACGCCGCAAGGACTTTCCAGTCGGCATCGCTTTCGGCGACGATCCTGAAGACCAGATACAGTGGCTGGACAAGGGAGTGAATTGGTTGGCGCTCGGTGCGGATTTCTCGCTTTTGCTCAAGGCCAGTGCAGAGATTGCCAGGCAACTACGCAAGCATGGCGATCGCAGGCTTCAATAATGGTCCTTAGACGAGCGGGCTACCGTAATCGCCCTGGTATGTTGCTTCCAGTTGGCAATCGGGAGACGTGAGTCCCCTGACAAACCTATACAATAGGTGCCTTACTTCCCCCGCTCGGCAGCCATTACTCTCTGCAGACAACATTTTTTGACGCGCACGGCAACTTATTCGCTTATCATGGTGTCTCGTAGGCTCAGAACATCATCCTGAGATGCTGCATGACCATCCTAGATAAACGGGGTCCATCCCCTGCGACTTCCCAGTCGCGGTTGCCGGCGCCTTGCTTTTATTTCCTCGCGATCCTTGGAGTGGCTTTCTTCTCCTGCCCATGGCTTTCCGGCCAAGAGACTCCGCCACTTCGCCTGGCCGGAGTTGTTCCGGGCGGTATTCGCACTTCGGTCACTGAGAGCTGGGGAACATTTGAATTCGAGTTAACAAACCTCACTGATACGGACCGCAATGCCCGGGTCTTGGTTTCTTATCAAGGATATCCGGACGTACGGTACGGCCGCGATGTCTGGGTGCCTGCTAATTCGATCCTGTCAAGTTGGCTGCTCGTCGGCCCAGCGGCCGATCAGCCTCTGAAGTCGGCCCGGGATATCGATGTTTTGCTTTTCGACCGTACGGACGGTGAGGACCGTCTCGTCCTTCCGCGCAATGACGAGCGCCTTAGCTGGCGCAAAGCACTCTACCGGCCGAGGGAGCCTTTTACAGCGATCATGCTGGATGAGGAAGACCCGGAAGAAGCCGTTCTTGGACAACTCCCCCAACCGGACCGCTGGACCGACGAGGCCGTTCGTTTAGCCAGAACGGTCCGGGCTGCGAACACCTTCTCCCAATTGGTCAATACGGTACATCCTGGTTCCTTACCAGTGGTCGCTGAGGCATATGACGGCGTCGACCAGTTTATTATTGCCAGCTCGCGGATCGCTCGCGACCCCGCTGGCATGCAGGCCCTGCGCGCATGGACGGAGAAGGGTGGGAGATTGTGGGTGATGCTCGACAAGGTCGATCCGGAAATGATCGCTCCACTCCTCGGAGACGCTCTAGATTTTCAGGTAGTGGACCGGACCAGTTTGAGCAGCACAAGAATTGAGCCGAATGCCGCGGAGCACCGAGCGCCGGAGATTCTGGAACAGCTGCACAAGCGCCCCGTGGACTTTGCCCGGGTGTTGCTTCCGCCGCAGGAACGAGCGAGGCACACCATCAACAGCTGGCCCGCTTGGTTCGTTCGCCAGGTAGGCCGAGGCAAGATCGTTTTTACGACGCTAGGGCCCCGAGCTTGGATGCGGCCAAGGAATCGCAGTGATCCCCAGCCTCCGTATGCCGATTACCCTTCGCTTCCCGTTGCGACCGGACCTTTGGAATCGGTCGCGGGTGAGTTGCTGCCGCCTCCGGGAGAAAACCGTTCCCGATTAGAATCTTTACGGCCGCTCTTGGTTGACGAAATTGGCTATTCCGTTGTCGCGCGTAGCCAGGTGGTATTGATCTTCGGAGGTTTTCTTCTGGCTGCACTAGTGGCGGGCGTTATGTTGAGGAAGTCGCATCGACTCGATTTGCTGGGCTGGCTCGGGCCAGTGGCGGCACTTGGGGCCACGGCCGTGTTTGTCATTTTGGGGGAGTCAACGCGCAAGGTAGCGCCGCCCATGGTAGCAGTCGCACAAGTCATTGATGGCCACCCAGGCGTTGCTGAAGCATCGGTTCACGGCATGTTGGCTGTGTACCGGCCGGATTCGGGATTGATTCAGGCCGGCGTCCAAGACGGAGGCCTGTTCGACCTGGATACGGCCGGCATCGAGGGCCAAATCCGTACTTTCATGACAACTGATCTCGACTCCTGGCGCTGGGATAATTTGGAGCTGCCCGCCGGCGTGCGGTTTGCGCCGTTTCGCACGTCCGTCCAAACCGGCGAGCCCATTACGGCCATCGCCCACTTCGGACCCCAAGGCCTGCAGGGTAAGCTGAGTACAGGTTCTTTTCGAGATCCGGATGATGCCATTCTGAGCACGCCTAACGAGCGCAACTTTGCGGTACAACTGCGGCCGGACGGCGCCTTCAGCGCCGACGGACGCGACATCCTGCCTTCGGGACAGTTCTTGGCCGGCGCGGTGTTAAGCGACCGCCAGCAGCGCCGGCAGGAAATCTACCGCGAGTTCCTGAAACGCACCAAGGCGGATCGCCCGGACAATCGCAACCTTCTCCTGGCCTGGGCCAACCCAGTCGATATGCACTTTACTATTGGCACGGATTCGCGGAGAGCAGGCAGTTCGCTTTTGCGGATTCCGCTGCAACTTGAACGTTCCCAGCCAGGAGCTCGCGTAATTATCCCGGGGCCTTTCATTCCATATCGCCACATGATCGACAACCTTCAGGTCCGGCCGATCGTTGAATTAAACAAAAGCGCCAACATGCATCTGCGGTTTCAACTGCCAGAAGAGGTTCTGCCGATGACGGTTCAGGGGGCCAGGATCCTTGCCAAGATTAATGCTCCTTCAAGACGGGTCGTGATTGCCGCACGGCCGGACGACGATCTTGTCGAACTCCATCGGGTGGAAAGCCCACTCGACCCTATCCGCGTCGAAATCAATGAAGAACGATTGCTCGTCTTGGACAAAGAGGGCGGACTTCATCTGAACCTGTCCCTGAGCGATCCGCTTGAGGGTGGTGGACCAAACCTGCCAAAGGTCCAAGGTGAGGAGAAATGGACGATCGAATATATCGAAGTCGAGGTCTTCGGAACGGTAAAGGATGGAAGATGACTGGAGCCCATTTGTTTTTCATTCTTCCATTCTTACGGAGGATTGGGCATGAGTCCTGGTCAACCTGTTGTTGAAACAAAGGAATTGACGAAGAAATACGGCAAATTCGTTGCGCTTGACCGGCTCACGCTCTCCGTCGAGCGCGGGCAAATTCTCGGCTTTGTCGGCCCCAACGGGGCCGGGAAAACGACCACTATCAAAATCCTGGTCGGCCTGGCCCGGCCGACTAGCGGCACGGCAACCGTTGCCGGAGCGGACTGCGTCGCCGAGGCGCGAAAGATTAAGCGGCTGGTTGGTTACATGCCGGACACATTCGGCTCGTATGACAACATGCGCGTCGGCGAATACCTTGATTTCTTCGGGGCCGCCTTTCAAATTCCCCGGCGCGAACGCGCTCGCCGAATCGGGGAGGTTCTAGAAACCGCCGGCGCCGGTTCTTTCCGTGACCTGTACGTTGAAACCCTAAGCCACGGCATGCAACAGAGGGTCGCGATTGCTCGCACTTTGCTCCACAACCCTGACGTTCTCATTCTTGATGAACCGGCCAACGGCCTGGATCCCCAGGCGCGCATCGAGATGCGACAACTCCTCCTGGATCTCGCGGATCGCGGAAAGACTTTCTTGGTCACCAGCCACGTACTTCCTGAATTGGCGCGAATCTGTCATCGCGTCGCCATTATTACGCGAGGCCGGCTCCGCGCGATCGGGACTCTCGAGGAGATTACTCGCCAGTTCACCCAGCAGCGGCCTATCGAAGTCCTCTTAACGCGCACCGAGCAGATCGAACATGCCGCCGAAGTGATACGGCGACATATCGAACCCGGCGCGGAAATCCGATCGTCCCCTGCCGAGGCAGCGGTCCGGTTTCAAACCGCCAAACGCGAGCAAGACCTCGCGGAACTCCTGGCAGCTCTCGTTACCTCCGGTGTGGGAGTGACCCAATTCCGGGAAGTGCAAACCGACCTGGAGGAAGCATTCATGACTGTCGCACGCTCTGAAGCAGTCCTTGGTGGCTAGAAGCGAGAGGCTAGTGAATAGAGCGCATCAGCCGTAATTAATTGCCTCGATCCTCAATCCTCGATCCTCCAACCTTCAGCCTCAAGCCTCTATCAATCATGAATCCAATCCTCCGCCGTGACTTGCTCGATATCCTTCGGACGCGGAAAGCTTTGGCGATGCAGTTATGTCTGGCCGTGGCTTGCGCCATCTTGGTCGTGGTTCGCTGGCCCACCGCGGAAGTAACCGACCTCAGCGGCGCCCGTTCTCTTCAAGTTCTTCGCGTGTTCGGATACGGCCTCATGGCGGGCATTCTGGTCCTGGTTCCGGCGTTTCCGGCTACTTCTCTGGTTCGCGAGAAGGTCAAGGGGACCTTGGCGTTGTTGCTCAATTCTCCAATGCAACCGTGGTCGATCTACTCGGGGAAGCTGGGAGGCGTCCTGGGTTTCACGGCAATCCTCCTGGTGATGACGTGGCCCGCCGCGGCCGCGTGCTACGCCTTGGGAGGAGCCGGAGTCCGCGGCGGCATAGCCACGCTATACGCTCTTCTTGGAATTGCCGCTCTGCAAATGTCCACGTTGGGGCTCCTGGTAAGCAGTCGGTCGTACTCCACCGATGGAGCCCTCCGCGTTACTTACGCCCTTGTCCTGGCTGTGTGTGTCCTGCCCTTGGCGCCACATGCGCTGTTGCCGGCGAAATCAGTTTCGGTTGCAGGCATGGCTTCCTGGCTGCGATGCTTGTCGCCAATCCCGGCAGTCATGGAGATCCTCGGTCAGGGAGACGTGGGCTCTCACGGCTTAACCGCCGGTTTGGACGCGGTCACGCGGTATGTGGTGCTGGCCTTAATGGCGAGCGTGGCTTGCGCCCTGGCCACGGTCATGCGGCTTAACCATACTCTTCTCGATCGCGCCCGGCCGGCAGGAGTCATGACACAAGACCGATCGACGGCACAACGGGCGGCAAGGCGACTTCTGTTTCTAGTGGACCCGCAGCGCCGTTCGGGAAGCATGAGCTTGTGGGTCAATCCGGTGATGGTGAAGGAATTTCGGTCGCGCCGCTTTGGCCGGTCGCACTGGACGCTCCGGTTGATCGCCGTCTGCGCGATTCTGTCGTTAGGAGTTAGTTACGTGGCCGCATCGGGCTCTTTAGGGTGGGGAATCGAATTCATCGGCGGCGGCTTGGTCTTGCTGCAAGTAGGTCTTCTCCTTCTTTTCGCTCCAAGCCTGGCGGCCGGGATCGTGAGCGCCGAGCGCGAAAGCGGCTCCTGGCAGCTCCTGCGAATGACCCCTTTGTCCGCAGGCGCCATCGTGCGCGGCAAGCTGGTGGGCGTCGCCTGGCCTTTGCTGCTGCTCTTGTGCGCTACGTTGCCTGGCTACATCGCCATGATGACGATTGAGCCTGCTCTGGCGCCGCGCGTTCAGCGCGTGGTCGCCTGCTTGGCCCTTACGGCGGTGTTCGTTGTGCTCGTTAGCGCGGCAAGCAGCACCCTCTTTCGTTCCACGGCGGCTGCCATGTCCGCCTCCTACGTGGCAATTCTAATTGTTTGTCTTGGGCCGCTTCTCGTCTGGTTGGCGCGGGAGGCACCGTTCGGCCATGCCACGGTTGAAGCCGCGTTGCTTGTTGACCCCGTGGCCGCCGCTCTACAGGCTTCCGGCACACCGGGATTTACCACTTATGATTTACTGCCCATGAACTGGTGGATTATCGGCGGCATTTGCGTAGCTCTCTTGGCGTTTCTGAGGTTTCGGACTTGGCAGCTATGCCGGCCGGAATAGGAATGGGACGAGGACAGGGTCCATTAAAGTAGCCCGCCGCTCCGCGGCGGATTCCGCCGCGGAGCGGCGGGCTACTTTGGTGTTGCGAACGAAGGGATTGCGAAAATGTGTGTTAAACGGGTCCACTTTTGCTTATTTTGGCTGTCTCCTTGTATCCTTGTCTGCTTGTCTCCCTGTCTTTCGCATTCCCGGGCGGACTTTGACGAAGTTGTTGATTCGCCGATGTACCATGACCCTGAGCTTTCGGCATCGAGCGTCGTCAAGGAGTTCCCGAAGAAGGCGATAGGCCTGTGGCTAAAGGCGCTCGACCGACCGGAAGTGGATATGAAATGCAAGGCGGCCGATGCCATTGCCTTGGCCCAGCGGCGCGGCGTAAAGGGACTCGAAGCGACTGTTGAACCTCTGCTCGCGACGCTCGATCTGCCCGACCAGCATGCGTCTGTCCGCCTCGCCGCTGCGCGGGCTCTTATCGCGCTAGACGCGCGAAAAGCGGCGCCAAGCCTATTCCGACAGGCGCAGACGAGCAGGGGTGACCTTCGTCAACTTATTGAGCCGACTCTGGCCCATTGGGACTATCGTCCCGCACGAACGGTATGGCTTGACCGTCTCCGCGACCCGGCCACTCGTCCGGCGGACTTGGTGCTTGCTATTCAGGCGCTGGCCACCGTAAAGGAGGGCCAAGCCTCCGACCGGCTCCTTGAAATCGTGATGTCGAGTCTTTCCAAAATGAATGAGGTCCAGAAAGCAAAGGATGAAATAATACGACTGCCTTCTGAGATTTTCCCTGTTTCTCCTGCTTTACCTTTTCTGAGGTTCGAGGCTGCCCGCGCGCTGGGCGGGCTGCGCGATAAAGGCCTGGAGGAAGATGCGGCCCGGCTGGCTGCTGATGCGTCTCTGCCCGGGCTCCCCAACCGACTTGCGGCGGCCAATCTGCTCCGCCGGCACAAAAGCGAAGAGGCCATCCGCCTCTTGCAGCACTTGACCGAGGACCCAGAGCCGGCCGTGGTTGCCGGGGCCGCTGCTAGCCTCCTTGAAATCGATCCGGAATTGCTTGTGCCCGCCGTCGAGGGCCTACTGGCCAGCCCGGACCAGAAAGTCCGCTCGTTGGGGAATGAGGTCCTATTTCGCCGGCCTACTGAAAAACATATACGCCTTTTGACCAACCGGCTTGATGACATTCACCCGGCGGTGCGGCGTCAGGCTCGGCAACATTTGGAGAAGTTGGCCGCGACAAAGAAGGAATTGAGAGATCCCATTATCGCTGAGGCAACAAGGATCATGAAGACAGGCCAAAGCCAAGGCTTGGAACAGGCAACTATTCTCCTCACTTTGCTCGATCACAAAGCGGCGGCAAAGCGTCTGGTCGAACTATTGACGTTCGACCGTGCTGAAGTGCGCGTCACAGCAGCGTGGGGACTCCGCAAATTGGCCGTTCCCGAAACGCTGCCAGGAATTCAGAGCTATATCGACGAGCAATTGCAGCGCCCGATCCGAGGAAGTGGCCCTTCAGCTCAGCCGGAGGGCAGCAGTGAAATCATCGATCACCAACTCTCTCAGCTTAACCAATTTCTAGCGCGGCAGAAGGAACGGCCGACCGTCGAGGTAAGGCGAATTGACGAGACGATGCGCCGCTTCATCCCGCGTCGCCCCGACAATTCTTGGCCCGAATCCCGCGCCGCCGCAATCTGGGCCTTGGGCCTGATCCACGAGGGCAAGCCCGATGCCAAACTGGCGGCCGCATTGGAATTGCGCCTCACCGAGGCAAGGATGCCTCCCGAGTTCGTCAGTGTTCGAAGGATGTCCGTCGTAACAATTGGCCGGATCAAGGCTCAGGAGATCTTGCCGACTTTGCAAAAAATGTGCCCTGTTTTTGAGCCTTCCACGGATCCCGTCACCAACGCTTGCTGCTGGAGCATTAGTCAATTGACCGGGCAGCCGATACCGGCGCCAAGTACATTGCGAACGATTCAGCGCGACTGGTTTCTTACGCCTAATGAATGAGGATGAGTGGGCCGACGAAATTGGCGCCGTTGCCACGCAGTAACTTAAACGAGTTCTTCCTAGCCATTGCTTCTTGGCCAGAAATTCGAGTACTATTGCGACAGTCACCCCTTCCCATAATTGTCACCGCAAGCGCTGTATGGCCGCGATCGTTCGCATCTTTGATCTGGAAAAAACCTATTTCCTCGAATCGGTCACGGTTGAGGCTCTATGTGGCATTTCGCTCGACGTGGAGGAGGGGGACTTTGTCGCGCTCATGGGTCCTTCGGGGTCCGGCAAATCGACGCTCTTGAATCTTCTTGGCTGCCTCGACCGGCCCACGGCCGGGCATTATTTCCTGGGCGATGAAGACGTCTCGGCCATGGATGACGATCAGCTTTCGACCATTCGCAGCCGTTATTTGGGCTTCATTTTCCAGTCCTACAACTTGTTGCCCCAGTACACGGTGGTCGAAAATATCGAGGTGCCGTTGCTCTATCAAGGCTGCAAACTAACGGCGGAGACCCGCCAGCATTGCATCGACTTGGCGGAATTGGTTGGCCTGGGGACGCGGCTCGATCATCGGCCCATGCAACTTTCCGGCGGTCAACAGCAGCGCGTCGCCATCGCCCGCTCCCTGGTTAATGATCCGCACTTGATTCTCGCCGACGAACCGACCGGCAACCTCGATTCCCGCACGAGTGAGGAAATCATGATTCTCCTCGGCAGCCTCAATGCGGCGGGCAAAACCATCATCATGGTGACCCACGAAACTGAAATCGCCGCATGGGCTCGGCGGATTGTTCGCATGCTCGACGGTCACATTGAATCCGATGAACGCAACAGCCATCCGGCTGGCGACGAGGGAGTTCTAAGTAGGAATTCATAAAGAAGCACCATTAGAAATGAAGCAAGGGTGGCCGGGACTTCTCACATCTCCTTCAAATATTCATGCACAAACTGGACTGCCATCGCACCCTCGCCCACGGCTGAGGCAACGCGCTTGACGGAGGCAGCGCGCACATCCCCGGCGGCAAACACGCCTGGGCGGCTGGTCTCCAGGAGAAACGGCTGCCGCCGAGCGGTCCAGTGCGGCGACTTTGCCAGCTCCGGGCCGGTTCGGACGAAACCCTTCGCGTCTCTCTCAATCTCGGCGGGCAGCCAATCGGTCCGCGGCACCGCGCCGATGAAGCTGAACACCGCCGGCGTCTCTACCGTTCGCTCTTCGCCCGTCTTATTGTTGACGATCTCGACGGCGGTAAGGTGGCCATCGCCGTGCATGCGCCGGATTGTCGCGTTGCATAGAAGCTCGATGTTGGCGGACTGCTCGATTCGCCGGGCCAGGTAACTGGACATGTTCTTGTACAGGTCGTCGCCCCGGAGTAGCAGCAGCACCTTGCGGGCATGCCCAGCGAGGAAGACGGCGGCTTGGCCGGCGGAGTTGCCGCCACCCACGATCACCACCAGCGCGCCCCGGCACATCTGCGCCTCGCTGGGCGTCGCGGCGTAATAAACCCCCCTCCCCTCGTAACGCTCGCAACCCTCGACCCCGAGCCGGCGGTATTCCGCGCCGGAGGCGATCAAAAGACACTTGGCGGCGACGGTGTCGCCGCCTTCCAGACGCAGGACGGGATAGGCTTTATCGAACTCCAGACGGTTCACAGGCGTGGGGACCGACAGGTGGGCGCCGAATTTGTTGGCCTGGAGCACTGCCCTGCCGGCTAGGTCGCTGCCGGTCAGCCCGGTCGGGAAGCCGAGGTAGTTCTCGATTCGCATGCTGCTGCCCGCCTGCCCCCCGGGCCCCGTTTGCTCCAGCACCACGGTACTCAGCCCTTCGGACGCCCCGTAGACCGCGGCCGCCAGACCAGCCGGGCCGGCCCCAACCACAGCCAGGTCGTACACCGTATGCTCCAGTGGTTGGCGGATGCCGATCGTGTCGGCAAGTTGCCCGTTCGAGGGATTGCGCAGCATCAGGCGATGCCCGCACGCAACCACCGGCGTGTCGGCCTCGGTTATCCCGAACTGCTTCAACAGCCGGTCCACCTCCGGGTCGGTCTCCACGTCCACCCAGGTGAACAGCACCCGGTTTTTAGCCAGGAAATCGCGGATCCGGAAGGTGTCCGCGGAGTAGCGCGAGCCAATCACGCGCAGGCCAATGAAGTTTGGCGACTGGTGCAGGAGTTGGCGGCGAGCGATGAACGCCTGAAGAATGATGTCGCTTAGGTCCGGGCATTGGTTCAGCACGCGCCGCAACTCATCGCCCGAAACCTCATACACATCGCAGCGGCCCCGGGCGATACCGCTTACAACAGCCGGACCGCCTGTCAGGTGGGAGACATCGCCGGTGAACTGGCCCTTACGATGGACGGTTAGCGTCTTTGGCTCGTCACCGGAATAATCGACGATCTCGACTTCGCCTGACTTCACGACGAAGAACTTCATGTTGCGCTCGCCGACGGCGAAAAGCGTTTGCCCGTCCTGAAAAGTCCTGGGCACTGCGGCCGTGCATTCGCTCAGTCGAGCGATCTGGGCCTCATCGAGCGTCGGGAAGGCAATGGACTGGAGGGTGTGTTCGGCCATACCTCGGTGTCCTCTGCGTTGGATGGAATGTAAAGCATTGTCCGCGACTTGAATGTTAGGCGCGCCCGCCGGGCCCGGTCAATCGGCGCGCCCTGACCGATCTTTCACACCCTTATGCCGCCACGAGTTTAGCATCGAGCGTGATCGTGGCGTTGAGCGCGCGGGAAACGGGACAATTGGCCTTCGCGTCGGCCGCAATCTCCTCGAAATTCTCACGCCCGATTCCGGGGATGCGCGCGCTCGTGTCGAGGTGAATGCTGGTGATTGTCCAGTTGCCCTGGATCTGTTCCAACGAAAGGGTCGCCTGGGTTGAGAGCTTCTCGGGAGTGAATCCCGCGCGGCCGAGAAACGCGGAGAGCGCCATCGTGAAGCACCCGGCGTGAGCGGCGGCGATGAGTTCCTCGGGATTCGTGCCGACGCCGTTCTCGAAGCGCGTCGTAAATGAGTAGGGCGTCTCCTTGAGCACGCCGCTCTGGGTTGTGAGTGAACCCTTCCCGCGTTTCAGGTCACCCAACCAGATAGCCGATGCGGTTCGTTTCATGGCCTGATCTCCTTTTTGTTGGGAGCATTTGGAGTGCGCCAACGACACTCTTTCGACCAATTGGGAAGTATCCTCCGTCTCCCATTGTATGGACTCGTCTTCCGCGATCCGAGAACCAACGGTTGCCCTTCACGAGGCGGCGATGATTATCGAGGGAGAATAGGTAACGAAACACAAGATTCGGCAAGCCATTACCGGCGGCAGGGCCGGCAGTTTTCAACTGCAATATTTGGGTTTACTGCTTGAGACTCAAGAGGCTGTTAACACTGACTGAAGGTTCTCGCTCCCTAGTCGCTGGCAGAAGTCGCCGAAGGTTTCTCCTTCGAGGCGAGCGGCTTTGAAGTGGCTCAAGAGGGGCCGCAGAGTGGGCAGGATCTGCTCGCGGGGCACGAGATCTTTCAATTCGAAATTGAGGCGATGCCCCAGGAAATGGCCGCCGACATAAATCGTGTACTTGTCGCCGCTGCGGCCGACGAGTCCGATGTCGCTCTGATAGGGTCGAGCGCAACCATTGGGACAACCCGTCATGCGGACGCTGAGTCGTTCGTCAGCAAGGCCAAGATTACGCAGTTCCCTTTCGAGGTCGTCAATGATGCCCGGAAGCGCGCGTTCGGATTCGGAGATCGCCAGACCACATGTCGGAATGGCGGGGCAAGCCATGCTGTGCATTTGCACGGTGGATAGGCTGTCCGGCAACGCAACACCATGCTCGGTTAAAAGGCTTTCAATTTCAGGCCGGGCGGTGGCCGGTAAGTTGCAAAGCAGAAGGTCCTGCATGGGCGTGATGCGCAACTCCGGTTGGAACCGGCCAATTATTGTTCGCAGCGCGGTCCGCAAACGAAGGGCGCCTTCATCCTTAACCCTGCCGTTTTCGACGCTGATTCCATAGAACCATTTGCCATCGCCTTGCGGGCGCCAGCCCAGGTGGAGGTCATACCCGTGAACTTCGATAGGGCGAGGTTCTTCCGGGGTATGGCCCAGGTAGCCGGCGAGCACTTCTCGAAAGCGCGGCACGCCCCAGTCGTGAACCAGGTATTTGATGCGGGCGCGTTTCCGGTCAGCCCGGTTGCCGTGATCGCGAAATAGCTTGATGACCGCTTCGGCCGCTTCGATGACTTGCTCGGCTAGGAAGTAGCTGATGGGGCGCGCCAGGAAAGGAAACGTGGCGGCGTTGCCGTGCGTCATGCCCATGCCGCCGCCGACCATCATGTTATAGCCGCGTATTCCGTCGTTTTCCACGACGGCCAGCAAGCCAAGGTCTTGCGCATAGACGTCGATGCAGTTGTCCTCGGGGAGAGCGAGGCCCGTTTTGAATTTTCGCGGAAGATACGTTTTGCCGTAAAGTGGCTCGTGCTCGGCTACGGCCTCGGTCGTTCCATTGGCGGCATCACGAATGGATTTGCCGTTGATCCAGATCTCGTGGTACGCCTTGGTGCGCGGGGCCAGATGAGCGGCCAGCGCGGCCGCGGTCGCTTGCAATTGAGCGCGAACGCCATTGTGGTGATGCGGCGCGGGGCAAGCCATGACGTTGCGCTCCACGTCGCCGCAAGCGCCCAGTGTCGTGAGCAAACAGGCGTTGATCCCGCTTATGGTTTCCTTCAGGTTACCTTTCAGGACACCATGCAGCTGGATGCCCTGGCGGCTGGTGAAACGGAGCGTCCTGTTGGCGTATCGTCCGGCAAGTTCATCCACGGCCAAATACTGAGCGGCGGTCAATCGGCCGCCGGGAATCTTGCAGCGGACCATGAACATGAAATGCTTGCCGACGCCGTCCTTCTTACGGTTCTTGCGAGCGTCGCGGTCTTCCTGTTGGTAGGTGCCGTGGAATTTGAGGAGATTCTTATCCGCTTCCGGAAAATGATCGGTGTCGCTGTGCAGGACTTCCAGCACCGTGCCTCGTAACTGCCGGCTATTCTCCTTCATAGCCTCCACGGCCGACCGCTTCGCCGACTCCTTCTCGGAGGGAGGCGTTTCTATCACGACATTTGGTTGGGAGGGCAGGGACATTAGATGTCCTTATCTTGCGAACACATCAGCAGCGACGGGAATGTTCATCATGTATATCAACTAAGATACTTTACCGAGATCGCTGCGCGAAATCCAGTGATATTGGAATCTGTAGAAGCAATCTGCGCCCGTCAGAACGCGGATTCCGATACGAAGCAGCCGGACCCTGTGGATCAGGTGATGACCCTGTTGATCACCTTACCACCCTCTGGAGCAACAAAACGGGTCTCTGGGGCGGCTTGGGCGGTAGGCGCAGTCGATTGCATTGGACGTCAGAAGGCTCCATGCTTTTACAGCTGGACCCTCTTGATCACCACTTTGACCCTGAGGATCAGGCTCCGACCCTCTGGATCAGCGCCAATTGAGCAAGAGGGTCAGAGGGTCTCACTATACGGGTTACGGCTTTCCCATTCTGCGCGACCAGCACAGGTTCCTTAGCATCCTTAAACCCAACTGCTCAAGTCCAGGCCCGGATTGCCCGAGACTATGACAGTGCCCATCAATGGACTTCCTAGATGTGATTCCATGCTTTGGGAAGGCCAAGAAAGGAAAAATGCGTGGTCGAGACAACTCCGCATGTTGCCTTGAATTTGGGGTTCCTCACTGTCTTGCAAGAAGGAAACTGTTATGTAGGCGGTTATTTGGTGACCAATCAATGGGGCAGGCCGCTGGAGTTTCGGTTGACTACGTCGGTGCAGCCGAACCGCGTGCAACAAATTCTCTATGGCGATACCCTAAGCCCGTATATCTGCGCCGATCTAGTTGGCCGAACGCTCGTTGAAAAGACCTCGTTGACGACGCATTTGATCATCACGGATTGCCAGGCGGTCTTGGATCTGCGCTTTCACGTTGAAGCGCCTGTCGTGTGGCTGGGGCCGCGAGACTCTTCCGGGGCCGCCACACCGCCTGGACACTGCCCCCTGGAAGGGTGCCGCTGGCCTCTTTACCGCCATCCGCGCTTTCCGGCGGATTCCCTTTCGGTTGCCTCGCTTCTGGACCGGCTCGACGGCGTTCTTGATTTGACCGAGCCCTTTGCCCGTGTTCGCGAGGCAATCGGAGAAGCCCGAAAGATGGGAGTCACCAAGAGTGCTTGAACCCCTCGCTTCGGGACACGATCGGCGGCCTCACGTAATCAGTTCCACCGTGACGCTTGAATGCGCGCCGGCGGAACGGCAAATAGAGGTTCAGTGTCTGAACCTTCAATTCCTCATCCAGGAAAGGCGTTGGCCCGGTCTGGATCGGACGCTCCAGCCATTGGTTCGGCAGGCGCGACTTGAAGTTGACCTGCCCGGAATACGAAGCCTGGGCAAGATTAAATCAGAAGTGGATTCGGAAGGCTGGCGATTTCCCGCGCCCACGGAATCTGTTCCGGGCGACCTGGGGTTGCGCGCGCTAAGCCGAAAAGCAAATCAATCCTTGCGCAGTTCTCAGGAACATGCCTCTGCCCCTCCGGAAAAACTCCAACAGAAAGGTACCACCCGATTGCAGCCCCCCGCGGATGCCGTTCTGTTCAAAGATCGGCTGCTGTATTTGCTTCAGCCGCCCCTGGAAAATCTTTTCGCGGGTAAACAGGTCGAGGTCCCGTTCAAGCCGTATCCGTACCAACTCGAAGGCATCGCGTTTTTGATGCCCCGCCACGCCGCCCTCCTTGCCGATGAAATGGGCCTTGGCAAAACCATGCAGGCGATCCTGTCGCTACGCCTCCTTTTCCACAGCGGGCTGGTGCGAAAGGCACTTTTGGTCTGTCCCAAACCGTTAGTGCCCAACTGGTCGCGGGAACTCCGTTCCTGGGCGCCGGAGGTGCCTTTTGAGGTAATCGGCGGCGACGCCAACGACCGGCGGACTAGCTGGTTTGTTTCGAATTGCCCGCTCAAGTTAATTAACTACGAGCTGTTGACGCGAGACGCCGGCTGGCTCGAAGAAGGCGGTCTTCGATTCGATGTGGTCGTACTGGATGAGGCTCAGCGAATCAAGAATCGCGATTCGAAGACCGCACACGTTGTTCGCAGCATTCCACGCGATCGAAGTTGGGCATTGACCGGTACGCCAATCGAGAATAAGACCGAGGACCTCATAAACCTTTTCGCGTTCGTTGATCCGGAGCGCATTCCCGCTGATACCCCGGCCAAGCAATTGACTCAGCTAACCGGCGACTGCATCCTGCGCCGCACCAAAGACGATGTGTTGACCGATTTGCCCTCCAAGACGGTGCGCGATGCTTACGTGGAACTTGTCCCAGCTCAGCGTGAAGCCTATGTCCGAGCAGAGAAAGAAGGGATCATCCACCTGAACGAACTAGGCGACACGATCACCGTGCAGCATGTCTTCGAATTGATCATGCGCCTCAAACAAATCTGCAACTTCGACCCATTGACCGGCCAAAGCTCTAAGCTGGACCAGCTAAAGGCAGACCTAACCGAGGTCGCGGAAAGCGGCCGCAAGGCGATTGTCTTTAGCCAGTGGGTGGAACCGTTACAGACCCTGGCTCGGGCGCTGGAGCCTTTGGGGCCCCTTCAGTTTCACGGACGGATTTCGATGCGCCAGCGGCAGGCGGTTTTGGAACAATTCAGTCAGGACGCCAGCAAACACGTCCTCCTTATGACATACGGCACCGGCAGCGTCGGACTGAACCTTCAATTTGCGAATTACGTTTTTCTTTTCGATCGTTGGTGGAACCCTGCTGTGGAGGATCAGGCAATCAATCGCGCTCATCGCATAGGGCAGAGGGAGCCGGTATTCGTGACGCGATTCGTGACCGTGGAAACGATCGAAATGCGCATTGCCGAGGTGCTCGAACGTAAGCGAGAACTATTTAACGACCTAATTGAACGCAATGGTTCTCCGCGGCGTTTGGGGCTTTCGGAGGAAGAGATTTTCGGGCTGTTCAACATCTCCTGCAAGCACAAGCGTTTGGCGGCCTAATCTTCAAACAAGGCCAGACTCGCGGTGAATCCGTGAATGAAATTCTGCCCGCCAACCGGGCCAAGCTCGCCCTGGGCAAAGAACCCGGCCACGGGAATAGATCCGGTTTCTTCCCGGACGACCCGCGCGTCGTGATTGGGCTCCGGGAAAAGTCGCGTGCCTCGGCCATTGCAACTGAACGCGAGCACCGCGCCGGGCCGATTCTCATGGGCATGTACATCGAGTTGCAGCAGAGCGTGTAGATCCTCGTCGGCGGATTCCGCATCACGCACGTGGAATTGCACCGTTTGACCCACGCGCACTAGATCATTTAATCCCAGCGCGCCGCTAGACCGCTCCAAGCCCAAGACGTTGCGGACCAGAAAATCGCCGCGCTGAAATTCGCCCTGATACTCATTTATGACCCTGCCAATGTGCAGGCCTTGCTGAAAGAGTTGCCGATCGCGCTCACCTAGTTCTGGCCACAATTCCTGAAGTTGCAAAAGCGGCGTCTTGCCTCCCAATTCATAGATGAGATTATCCTGCGCTTTGGTGATGATCATATGCCGGCCGATTGGTCGGCAGCCTTGGGAGACGATGCAGCGAATCGTTGGGCCGCTGACCACGACGCCGACGGCGCCATGATCTAGGACGCGATCATTTAAGATTAACCGGCAAGGTCCCTGGCCCCCCGAGCCGCTCGCCATGCCGCCGCAAACGCGCAGCCCTTTATTGTTGTCGTTGACCTGCTTCAGGAAAAAATCGATTGGAAAACTCGATGGCTCGCCTAAAAGTAAAACGACAGAATGATCCGGGTCCGCGTTGACCAAGCTGTCCGGCCAGCCCATCAAGCTGAACCCATCCGGCGTGCGTTCCAGGACCAGATGAAATGCATCGACTTGGACCGGATGATTCCATTTGCCCGCCCACAAACTCAGAGCCGGATTCTCCTCGACTTCCTTGTCGTTGCCAATGATCGATTCGCCCATGCAGCCGATTAAGCAACGGGGCTGCAAGCCTTGCCAGGCCTTCTCCACCGCTCCGGCGATATCCTCGGCATGGTGCGGTGAGAAGAATAGCACAGCCAAATCGGGAGGACCGGAGACCCTGCTCTGGGTTTGCCGGCAAACTTCGTCCATCGCCTGCAGGGTTCGGGGCTCGGTGGACAAGGCGGCGGAAAATGGCATGGTGAATCCTCATCCTGAATTGCTATCAACTTTCAGCATCAGCTAGCTGTAAGCTGACAGCTTTTATAGCCTCCGCTCGAAGACGGGAAAGCTTCCCTGACGGCGAAAGTATTGGTGGTAAAAGCGAGCCAGGTGCGGCACATCCGTCGGCACTTGAGCGGCGAGGGTGGCCACGTCGCTCGTGTCCAACCGGCGGGCGGCATGGCCCATTAACTCCAGACCCAGACGGTTGGCGTCGCGATCGGGTTTGACAAGGAAGCTGAACATGCCGTTAATGCGCTTCACAGACATGCCCTCGGTTCCAAAAGCACCGAGGCGAAAACACGGCATGTTCGAATCCACCGCCCTGGGATCCGCATACGTGGCGTTTTCAATCAACAGGCCGACGGCTACGGGCTTCTTCGAAGTGCGATCGCGAAGGACAAAGGTGTCCGACGGCTTGAAGTAGGCATTCTGGAAGAGGTGTTTCTCCAGGGCTTTGCTCGACTCAACCCTGAGAGCCAACGGCGCCAAATTCATCACTTCGGGCAAATCATCGAGGCTCAAGGCAGACATCGAGCTGCCAGGCACTGCAGCCGGCGTCGGCATCTCTGCCAAATCGAGGATGTAATTGACCAATTCTCGCGATTGGCTGAATCCGTGAGCGAGAAAAAAATCCTTTATTGCCGGCCAATCGCCTCGATAAGCGGCAAACGCGGTCGCTAAACCCCGCTGCTTTATCGCATCAAGTACCGCTTGAAAAAGAGGCTCGGCCACACTCTCATGGCCTTTGCGGCACCAGGGATAACTCACTCGGCCATTGGCGGAAAAACTCGCGTAACCCACGGCCTGGTTGCCTTCGAGCGCGAGGAACAAACTGCTCTTGTCGAAGTCCTTGGCCAGGCAACGCCGCCGCACCTCGTCCAACGTCGCCGGTTTGAATTTGGGCAGGTCTGCCGCGGCCTCGTTGTAAATGCTCACCTTGGCCGCTTCATCTCCCGGCTGGAATGTGCGAAGAACCATGAAAGCTTCTCCTAGTAGCGATTGATCGCCCTTCCAGTGAATTAACAAGGATGAATAGAACTGGTCCTGCTAAACTATAGGAAATGATTCGGTCCCGAAAGCGGTTCTGTGCTCGATTCGGAGATCTTCGCAATGCGGCTTACTTTCCGCTTACTAATAGTAACCATTTCGCTGCCGCTTTTGACCATTGGATTGACGGCCGCGGAACTCACGCCCGCCGAGCGCGGCAAGCAGGCGCTTTTGGGGCGCGCGTTCACGCCGGCGACCATGTCCATTTACGCTTACGAAAACGCCTGGAAAATATGGCAGGAGGGGGCCAAGCAGCCGCCCGCCGATTACGACAAGGTTTTCGCCAAGCGTTACGGTCTCCATGCCGCGCCCTATCCCAATGGCCGCTATCCAATGGGCATGCGTGAAGACACCACGCTTTTTGTAAAAGCGATTGCCACGGACTGCCTCCTTTGCCACGGAGGTTCCATCTGTGGCAAGAGCTACGTGGGGCTGGGCAATTCCACCCTGGATTTTCAAGCCTTCGCCGAGGAACTGGGCAAGGCGCAGGGCGGCGCGGGCCGCACTCCCTTTCACTTCACCAACGTTCGCGGGACCTCCGAAGCGGTCGCCATGGCCGTCTTCCTGCTCGGCTTTCGTGAACCGGACCTTAAACTTCGCAAGCGGCCAATCAACCTCGAACTCAAGGATGACCTGTGCGAAGACCCACCCGCCTGGTGGCTGCTCAAGAAGAAAAAGACCATGTATTGGACCGGCGGCGCCGACGCCCGATCGGTCCGCTCCATTATGCAGTTCATGATGAGCCCGCTCAACCCGCCCTCCGTTTTCGAAAAAGAAGAAGCGACCTTCAAGGATATCCAGGCCTATCTACTGAGCCTGGAAGCGCCCAAGTATCCTTTTTCGATTGATCGCAATCTGGCCAAGGAGGGGGAGAAGCTATTCAAGAACAACTGCGCCCGCTGTCACGGCAGCTACGGGAAAGACTGGACATATCCCAATAAGATCGTGCCCCTGTCCGAAATCGGCACCGATCCCAAGCGCTATCGGGGCATTTCCGAGAAGTTCAACGCGGCTTACAACGCCAGTTGGTTTGCTCAAGAGGATCCCGGCTGGTTCGCCGACGGCATGCCCACGAAACCGTCAGCCGGCTACCAGGCGCCGTCGCTCGACGGCATCTGGGCGACCGCCCCGTACTTTCACAACGGGTCGGCGCCGACCGTGTACGACGTCCTCAATTCCAAAAGCCGGCCCAAGTACTTCACTCGCTCGTTTGAAACCGACGAAGCGGCCTATGACAAGGAAAAGATTGGGTGGAAGGTCCAATTGCTCGATCGAGGCGCCGACCCCAAATTGCCGGCGATTGAACAGCGCAAAGTCTACGACACGACCTTGCCCGGACGGGGCAACGGCGGCCACACCTTCGGCGACAAGCTAACGGACACGGAGCGCTTTGCCGTTATCGAGTATTTGAAGACGTTGTGAAAGCGGACCGCCTTCTCACTGTTGGCGAACGACCCTCTGACCCTGTTGCTCAATTGGCGCTGATCCAGAGGGTCGGAACCTGATCCTCAGGGTCAAAGTGGTGATCCAGAGGGTCCAGCTGCAAAAGCACGAGGCTTTCTGACATCCAAAGGGCGCAACTGCGCTTACCGCCAAACCCACCCTGGAGACCCATTTTTCTGGTCCAGAGGGGGGTAAGGTGATCCACAGGGTCGAAACCTGGTCCACAGGGTCCGGCTACCGCAACGGTGTTTGCGAATTAAACCCCTTCCGCGGTATACTCAGGAAGTCAGAGTCGCCCCGGATTTGTTTTATTTCACCTCCCCCACACCTCCCCTGGGGGACGGTTAGCACTCAGTCCCTGTTTGCATTTGGAGACCCAGCGGCCCGGTGCGCCTCAAAGCTCCATGCAAGGGAATTCCCCGTTACTTGGGCGGCCAGAGTTCCCTCGTGCCGAAGCTCTGCTTCGGCACGAGGAAGGCGAAGAAGAGCTTGGTTGCGAGGCGAAATGACTTCGGCGGCTACAGCTCCCCCAGGAGCTTATCGTAATCCGCGTGCGAGCCGATCCAAAACCAGATCACCGTATCTCCATTGAGCGCGCCAACGGCCCGATGACCGATGCCGACGCGAGCCGAGTATATCGGCGGGTCTGGATGTACCTTCTTGAAGCGCAGCCCCGGGTGCGACGGGTTCTGGCGAAACAAATGGAAGGCGTCCCGCGCCTGCTGCCGAACGTGCGCCGGCAGCGCCGCGAGCAAGTCACGGAACCGCCGCGTCGTGCGCGAATTCATAGCCGCTCCGGGTCCAGTTCTTCCGTCTGCCCGGAACGATGCTCGGCGAGCGCCTCCCGCGCCAGGGACACGAGCTTGTCCGAGGAGCGAGCGATGGCCCGGTCGAAATCGTCTTCGGCGGCCAGTTCGGCGAGTAGCCGCGCGGCCAGCAGATCCTGCTCGGGTTGAGAGAGCTTGGCTGCCTCGGCGAACGCTTGCTGGAGCAACGTGGTCATGACAACATCTCCTGTCGGTGCATTATATCGCGCCAAAGGCGCCAGACAGAAGCCCGACCCCTGACGACACCTCCCGGCTGGCTCGGCCGCACCGACGTGAGGCCGCGGAAACGAATCGTGCATGCCGGTTCCCCTACAGCGCAATGGGCGGAAAGCCGCATGCAAGAAAAAACCGGTTGCCTCTCGTGCCGGAGCTCTGCTTCGGCACGCACCTCCCCGAAGCTCTGCTTCGGCCTCTGCAGGGACAATGGTGCGCACCGCACGCCCGGAACCGCTCCCAGACACTCGTGTCCTCGTAGATAGACATTCACGTTGGGCCTAGCTAGCGAAGCAGAGCTTCGCGGAAGTGCGTGCCAAAGCAGAGCTTCGTCACGAGTTGAAAGGTGCGCGGCCCAATGGCCCAATCCGGCCTGCTAAAATGGGTTAACAGGCCGGCTCGCCGTGGTTATGCTATTGTCAAGGGTCTACGCGATGCCATCGAATTAAATGGGCCCGGACTGTGGAACCGGCAAATCCTTAACAAATGGACAAAGTCCACTAGAATAAACTTATGCCTACCAACATTCATGACACAATTATCGGATCTCAGGCTCAGGGCTTCACGCCTACGAATGCAACTGAAGAATCAACTACCTCCGTAGAGCGGGAGGAAGACGAAGAGTTTGGCAGCATCAACCTCTCCAGGCCACGACGGATTCTCACCGTGGAGTTCATTCATGTCGGTCGTCGCCCTCCGCGAGTCAGCGAGCTTTGGGAAGAATAGTCGATGCCTGGCAACGCTTCGCCCGAATATCCGTGGTACACGGTTGTCGCTGGAACTGAAATTGAGCAGGGCGACATTTTGCTCGGTTGCCCGCGCTTGATCATTCAGGCAGAAGCCATTACCGATCCCGGCAGGGCAAAAGTCGAAGTCGAAGCCGTTGATGCCATCATTTTGACCCAATCGTGCGATCTCGCCATTCGAGCCGACGGTCGGTGTGAGGCCGATGATGTGATGCTATGCCCGGTCACGCAGAAGAAGGACTTGGCGACTCACAAGGTGTTCCAGCACGGCGAGAGGTGGGACGAAGTGAGGAAGGGCCGCCAAGCCTACTTTCACGTTCTTAATGCTTGCCAGCTTCCGAATCTGCTTCTCGACTTCATGCTCATCGATTTTCATCACGTGTATGCCCTGAATACGGAGATCGTTCGCCAATTCGCGACCAACCAAGGCCCACGCCCACGTCTCGCGCCCCCGTATCGCGAGCATCTTTCTCAAGCATTCGCCCGGTTATTTATGCGGGTCGGCTTGCCGACGGACATCCCAGCGTTTGGGCGAAAAAAGTGAGGGCGCGGTGACAGGCGCTCGTCACAGCAGGAAGGAACAGCCACAAAGGCATGAAGCGGCTCGCGGTGTGGATCGGCTCGATGGCTGCCCCGGAGTTCCCCTCGTCTCTCGTGCCGAAGCTCTGCTTCGGCACGCACCTCCCCGAAGCTCTGCTTCGGCCTCCGCAGGGACAATGGTGCGCACCGCATACTCGGAACCGCTCCCAGACACTCGCGTCCTCGCAGACAGACATTGACGTTGCGGCCAAGCGAAGCAGAGCTTCGCGGAGGTGCGTGCCGAAGCGCAGCTTCGGAACGAGTTGAATATAGCCCACCTTACTCCGTCGCAACCTCTAAACGTCCCCAATAGGCGCGGTCGCCTTTTCCGGTCTATTCCTGTTAGAGCAGCATTTCCTCGGCATGTGCCGGCCTGGATTATCAGCTGCCGACGCAATTCCCATTGGATAGATTGGCAGGTAAGACAACTCACTTGACCGGCCCGCTCAACTTAGGATGCCACGATGAATGATTTGGTCAGCGATCTTGAGAAGATTCTTGGAACTCTAGCCAAATTGTTTGCCACAGATGGCAATGTTAGAGAAGTGTCGGTCTTGGCCATGTCTAAGGCGACAATAGTGCAAACGCATCAAGAGTCTTGGAATGGAGGAGTGTACGGCTACACCATCTACCTTGAAGTACCGGAAGGCCTTTACCATCAACTAGGCGGTGACATTTACAAAATTCAGGGTGCCCTAAAGAATCGATCCAAAGACATCACCCGGTTATATGCAAACGAATGGATAGAAGCCTTTACAATTGTTGCGGAGTTAACTGAAGACAAAGACTGGAAAGAGAAGGCGAAAGATTTTGTAACAGGCAAAGGCGTAACAAACCAGGGAAGGGCTCGCTCAGACAATATCGCGCCCCGAATGTGCGACGGATTGCTATTCCGGTCACAACCTGAGATTCACCTTTACAGGGCCTTCAAGGCAATCGGCGTAACTTTTGCTCCCCTCCCGGTGTTTATTCGAGGCGGCGAAACCTACCGCCGCATCGAACCTGATTTTGTCATCTTTAAGGACGGCGTTTTTCTTGTGGTTGAAGTCGATGGGGATACGGTCCATCACGAATCCCCATTGGATGCACATAACCGCACGACGATGCTGGCGCATGAAGGCGCCCACATAGAGCGGGTAAACGCTAACGAATGCGATACGCCAGAAAAGGCTCGCCAATGCGCGGCGCGCATGATGGCCGTCTTGGCTAAGCTCAAAGCGAACAAGTGATAGAGGGACGTGATTAGGTCGCGGGCGGATTTTCCCTTAGTTCGCGGGAAAAAGTGTCCAAGGGGGGCTAGTCGATGCTGCGTATGTTCCGAGCTTTTAGAAAGTAGTTAGCGTTTAGCTTCGCATCGCGGCGACAACCGGCTCCCCTCGGACCCATTGGCAACCGCAACACCGCAAGAATCACGATTGCCTTTTTGGCAACCGTGACGGCCAGATCACGGTTGCCCAGCGCAAGTTGGCGATTCGAGCCTACCCAACCGCGGCCCACCATCGCAAGCCGAGATGCGAAAAACGGACGGAGCGCCGGCTGTATCATTTCGCCCGGCTTGTGCTAACCTAGTGATAGAATCAGAACAAAAAACTACGCGTTTACCAGAAAAAAGAACACTTAGCTAGGATCGCTCGGATCTCCGCGACACAGAATCTCATCGACAAGGTCAAATCGATTGTTCCACAATTCAATGTCCCATTTAAGGTTGTGATTTAATCCGACCGAATTGCTGCCAGAAAGGCAATGAAACCATTAATTGGTCCATGCTTTGCCTTATAAGGAGAAGACAAGGTAAGCCGGCCCTTAGCGTTTGCGGTGCAAGGGCAACAACCCAAGGCCAGGTAATGACTGACCTGGGGTTGCAGGACCGGCATGGCTAGCCCTTCACACGAAGGAGTGTAAGGAATGCTCACCAGAATCTGGTGGGCGGAGGACGTTGCACACTTGCTGGGGTATGGTCTTGTATGTGCAAATCAAGACAAAACTCTACTTGTGTGTGCCTACGGACTACTGTTCGCTGGCAGTCTATTCCGCTCGCTACAGCGGTGGCATGACCGTTGAGAAACACGGTCGTCGCAACAGAAGCCGGCTAGAAACATCGCGTTTTCAGCCGCAAAGTTCCAGAGGGGTCAACCTCAGTGGCTCCTCTGGACCTTTCACTCAATGCTATACGCAAGTAATGTGCCGATTCTTTAACTCCAAAGGACTAGGGCGATTGCAAATTGTTATGGCAGCGCAACTTAAGAAAAAGCAAGTCTACAGCGAAAAGGCTGATAGCCGCCTTTACCATAGGCGCTTTTGCAACAGCAGGCCATTTTTGACCCACTTTTGAGCAGAGCGCGTAGCCGTTTGTTAGCGCTTGCAGGGGAATTGTATACTAAAAAACGCGCGAAGCGAAAATGTCGAAAGCGCCCCCACCGCCTTCCTAAACGAATCGAGAGCAAGTCTAGCCATTCCGGGCTGCATGCCGCAACCTTATTGCCGCTGAAAGAAGCTTAATCCTTGAGGAGTCAATGCTAAAATCCACCGCAATTACAGAGTACATCATTCTTGGCAAATGCTATAGATACCTCAGCACTCTTGGTGAGTACGTGCCCGGTAAGGAACTTTCCAAGATGCTTAATGCGTTCATTACGACGATTGATAAGTGCGAGCTTAGTGCGACCAAAGCGGCAGCCGAGTCCCTTAGGTCTTTTAACATTGTGGTTCATCAAGGGCTGGAGACAGTCCACAGGGACAGCATTTCCTCGCTCAAAACAATGATGGCGACCGTTGAGAGCGTCATGGACCACGAAGCCAGTTCGCGACACGCTATCACCTTGAATACAACCGGAGTTTCGCCACGCTTGCGCAAGTTGCCAACAGAATTAAGCCTTAGCGAATCGCAAACTCATCTTTTAGATGAAACTATTCGCTGCCTGGAATGTGAATCATACCGGGCGGCAATCGTCATGGGTTGGAATTTGGCGTTTGACTTCATTCGCCAATGGGCCTTCGATATCCACTTGGCCGCGTTTAATGGCGAGCTGGCTACTTACACCAAGAAAGGCGGAGCCTCGCGCTATAGGCCGATCACCACTTACGAGGATTTCTTTCAACCCGATCCACCTGGAGAGCGAACCGTATTGGACATCTTGTACGACATCAATGTCGTAACGGAGATTCCTTTTAATGAATTGTGCCGTCATCTGCGCTACCGAAACAACTATGCACATCCCAATTTCCGCTTGCCCACCGCCAGCAAAGCGAACGCCTATATCGAAGAACTCATTGACATTATTACAGGACCCCCATTTAAGTAACCGAGGTAGAACGAACCGGAAGCCGTCTCATTCCCCTACTGTTCCAAAATCTCTTTCGATTTCTTATCCGCCATCTCGGTGATTTTGTCCTCGAACTTCTTCAAGAGCGATTGAACTTGTTCCTTGCCCTTGTCGCGATCATCCTCGGTCATCTCTTTCGCTTTCTCGGCTTGATCGAAGTGTTTGTTGCCGTCGCGGCGGACGTTGCGGTAGGCGACCTTGGCGTCTTCGGCGCTCCCGCCGCTCGCCAGACCGCACCTCACGAATGTTCTGATTGCGCCAGCTTTTGTCTAAAGTTTTATTGAATTCAGATCGATCTTACTGATGAACACGTCTTGTCGAGTGATACCGGAGGTGTCAGCCTTTGCTTTTCGTTTAACGTTTCCTCGGGAATGCCATCCCTGGCAAACCCATGGTTCACCTCCCGCTTAGTACGTTGTGGGAATAGTTACCGCTCGCCCGTTGTTGAAAACACCAAGTCACCGTCTTTTGCGTAGAAGTTCGCCAGCCGGCCGGCGCAATGTTTAGCAGGGATGCGTTGTGATAAAAACATGGTTTGGCAACCGCGGCCTGGAGATCCCCGAAAGCGTCAAGCGAAACATCGGGTCCATCGCCCAGCTTGAACAAGAGTTCCTCCGCCAACGGTCGGCGGTCAGCTGCCTCAGTGACCGGATCTCCAACCTTGTTGCAAGTCCCTGCTTTATCACGGCGCATATATTCTGGTTCATCGGTTGGATTTTGGCCAATACGGTCAATGGGCTCGGAATAGACCCCTTCGATCCTTATCCCTTTAGTTTTCTGGCTCTGTGCCTGGCATCGGAAGCAACTCTACTTACCACCTTTGTCTTGATGAGTCAGAAACGCCAGACTTGCCAAGCCGACCAGTGGGCGCACGTGGCTTTGCAGGTCGGCCTTTTGGCAGAACAAGAAACTACCAAAATGCTCCAGCTACTCCAGTCGATCTGCAATCTTTTGGGTTTAAAATCTGTCGCACACGACCAAGAACTGAAAGAAATGGTCCAGATGACTCCCATCATTGCCATCGTGCAAGAATTGGAGAAAGCACGCGAAAAAGATGAGGCGGCGCAAGAGCCGGAAAAACCTCGCCCAAGCGAGGCAAAGCGGGCCGCGTGACCCATTAGGAAATTTCCCCAGGGGGCCTCACCCGTAAGGAGAATCAGGACCAAGTAGTCGTGGACCTGTCATCAGTTTGACCCTGCTCGAAAGCGGCGCCTATCCGTTATATTGTCCCGCGCTCGGCCCGGGTCTCCGACCTCGCCGCCCGCCCGCCCGCCGGTCTCCCCCACCCTCGCCCCAGCGACGCACATCTCGAAAAACATAGTGGCCAACGCGCGCCTTTACGATTATGCTCCGCCAAGGGAACGATTAGCGATTTCATCCCAACGGCGCGATACATGCCGCGTATAAGCCAGTTTTACGGAATTGTGATTTATATGTATTATCGTGACCATGCACCGCCACACTTCCATGCCATCTACGGCGAGCACGAGGCCGAGATCGAAATTGCAGCTGCTACGATAATGGAAGGGTGGCTGCCACGCCGGGCGCGGTCCCTTGTGTTGGAGTGGGCTGCGGCCCACCGCGATGAACTACGGCATGATTGGGATCTAGCCCGAGCCGGGCAACCGTTGAATCCCGTTGAGCCTCTGGACTAAATGGAGGAATCGGCCATGATCCTGCGAATCCTGGAAGCAGCGGTTAGAGGTCCGCATTGCCTGAAGCTGGTGTTTAATGACGGAATGCGTAAGGCCGTGGACGTCCGACCCCTCTTGAGCGGCCCTGTGTTCGAGCCGCTCAAAGATCCGAGCTATTTCGCCCAGGTTGATTTAGACCCGGTTTGCGGGACGGTGGTGTGGCCAAACGGAGCCGATTTCGCGCCCGAGGCATTGCACGAATTGGCGGCCGTGGATGAACCAAGGCCTAGCGAAGCAGAGCTTCGTGGAAGTGCGTGACGAAGCAGAGCTTCGTGGAAGTGCGTGACGAAGCAGAGCTTCGTCACGAGGGGAACAGCAGGCACTAATACTCTCCATCCCCTACTGTTCCATGATCTCTTTCGATTTCTTATCCGCCATTTCGGCGATTTTGTCCTCGAATCTTTTCAAGAGCGACTGAACTTGTTCCTTGCCCTTGTCGCGATCGTCCTCGGTCATGTCTTTCGCTTTTTCGGCCTGATCGAAGTGTTTGTTGCCGTCGCGGCGGACGTTGCGGCAGGCGACCTTGGCGTCTTCGGCGGATTTCTTGATGCGCGCGACCATTTTTTGCCGTTGATCCCCGCTCATGGGCGGAACTTGCAGGCGGATCATTTTGCCGTCGTTGGTCGGCGACATGCCGAGGTCGCTCGACCGAACGGCTTTTTCAATATCCTTCAAACAACCTTGATCAAAAGGGCGAATGACAATCTGCTGCGGGTCGGGCGTATTGATCTGCGCCAGTTGTTTGAGAGGGGTCGGCGAGCCGTAGTATTCAACCCTCAGATTGTCCACCAGGGCCGGTGTGGCGCGGCCCGTCCGCAGACCGCGGAGTTCATCCCGGAAGACGTTGATCGCCTTTTCCATGCGCTCTTCGGTGTCAAAAAGGATTTCGTCGGTATTCATGGGAAAGCCCGTTTCTGTTTTTGACCCGGCGAGCGGGGGACGAGAGTCCCCCGTGATAAAGGCCACGGGGGACTCTCGTCCCCCGCTCGCCGGATTGTGAAGGCCACGGGGGACTCTCGTCCCCCGCTCGCCCGGTTTGTAATCCGGATCAGTCACTTACCAGGGTGCCGATGGTATGGCCGGCGATGGCGCGTTCGATGTTGCCGTCGCGTTTGAAATTGAAGACCAGGATCGGCAACTTGGCTTCGCGGCAAAGACTGATGGCGGCCATGTCCATGACGCGCAGATTGTCGCGAAGCACCTGCGCATACGTCAGCTTCTCATAACGGACCGCGTGCGGATTTTGTTCGGGATCCTCGCTGTAAACCCCATCCACGCGGGTCGCCTTGAGGAGGATCTTGGCTTCGAGTTCGCGGGCTCGCAAGGCGGCAGCCGTGTCCGTGGTGACGAAGGGGTTGCCCGTGCCGCCGGCCAGGATTACGACGCGGCCTTTCTCCAGGTGGCGGATGGCGCGGCGGCGGATGTAAGGCTCGGCAACATTTTCCATGCGGATGGCCGTCTGCAGCCGCGTCTGGCAGTTAAGGCTTTCCAGGGCGTCTTGCAAAGCCAGCCCATTCAAGACCGTGGCCAGCATGCCCATGTAGTGAGCGGTCGCTTCCCGAATAATCTCGCCGCCGGCGCTGAACTGGGCCCCGCGAAGAATATTGCCCGCTCCCACGACGATGGCTAACTGCACGCCCCGTTCAAGGATTCGCTTGGCCTGCCGGGCGATATTCAGCGTCTCGTCGATGCTGATGCCGCTTTTGCCGGGATAACCGAAACCCTCGCCGCTTAGTTTGAGGATAACGCGCGAGTATTTGGGCCGCAAAGCATCGTGGCTAGTTGAATCGTCCATGGTGGTCCCGAATAAGGGGGAGTAGCAAGTTGGGAGAATTATAGCCAAGGCATGGAAATCAGCCAAGCGAGTTGGCGGCGCTGCGACTGAAGTAGTCTACATCCCCCCGAGCGGCGGGGTTTATCCCCGCCGGGTTCGACCTCCGGGATAAACCCGGAGGCTCGTCTCGGCTTACGCCGCCGGTCCAGTACTCTGGCGAATGATGCTGGCGGGGAAGATGAGGTGAAAGGTGCTGCCCCGGCCGAATTCGCTGTAGACCTCCAGGGTGAGGCTCAGTTCCTCGACCAAGCGATCAACAATGGCCAAACCAAGGCCGCTGCCGCCGGAATCGCCTTCTTTTCCGGCGCGGCCTCGTTCGAATGGTTGAAAAATAGACTCCTGTTCCTCGGTCGGGATCCCTATGCCGGTGTCTTCGACGCTGATGATTAGATCGCCGGGCAAGGCGTCGGGCACCAGGGCGCTGGCCGTTCCCGGAAGCTCCGGGTCCTGAGGCTCGCGCCGCCATTTTACTTTGAACTCGACGACGCCGGCCGTGGTGTAGCGAACCGCATTGGCAAGGAGATTGGACAATAGGCGGCCCAGCCTTTGCCGATCGGTGTGGACCTCAAGATTCCGAGCTGCGGACAAATCGGTGATGAGTTGCAGCGATTTCTGTTGGGCCGAGGCGCTTTGCTCGCTGGCTTGTTCGGCAAGAAATGGTTCGAGAGGGAACCAAGTGCGGCTGCCGCGCATTCCCGCCTGGACGGGGCGGCGGCACCATTCGAGCAATTCCAGGCCAATGTCCAGGGCACGATCGGCCGACGCCTGAATGCGCTTGCGCACTTCCTCCAGTTCCACGGGGGCGAGGGCCTTACCTTCCATCAAGGAGAGCAGTAGCTTCAGTGCCTGGAGCGGCGTACGCAGGTCGTGAGCCAGGCCGGCCAGCTCTTGCCAATCCGGTTCGGGATAGCCGCACGACACGGTGCCAATTATGCCGATCAAAGCCAGATGCGTGTCGCGCAGGGGCACGGCGGTCCAGGTCACTTTTTGAAGAGCCCCCGAGTCGCGGGTCAGGATAAAGCTCGCTTCCACCGGACAGGCCTCTTTCCAGGCTTGAATCAAGGGCAGATCGGCGGCCGTAATCGGTTGGCCCGTCATGGTGCGCAAGGTTTGTTTGCCCAGATCTTCTGGAGTGAACGGAATGCCTTCGTTACGAAGCTCCTTCGCCCGGTTATCCAGGCAATAGAGTTGTCGGCGGTTGATATCGAGATAGACGTGGCCCAAAGACTGGGTCTGCCGACTGGCCGCCACTTCAGTGTGACTCTTCTGCTGCACCGTCGCCGGTGTCATGAAGCACTCCAACAAGAGCGAACGCAACACGAATCCCAATGTCGGGTCGCGGAGGGGAAGCGCTGCAGACAGACACTTGGGACCGAAAGGACCATTCTATTTTTACCCTAATGCCAGGATGAGACAAGTTTTTTCGATGGCGGCACGGAACTGACCTCAATTGTGCTGTTAGAAGAATTACCCGGTTTCCCAAAACTTTCCGTCTGACCGGTCCGGGGCATAAGGGTCAATTTGGACCTATATTTGGACGCAGACTCGGCGATGCCTGTCCTTCATTCAATCAGGTGTTTGGGAGAAGCAACGATGAATAGGTCGCTGTTTGGGACATTCGTTTGTTTGGTCGCCCTTGGGGTATTGGGATGTGGCTCGGAGAGTGCGCCCGAAACAAACAATGAATCCAGCGAAGGTGTTTCCTTGGCCGAGCTCCTTGGCAAACCACGTAAGGAGTTGGCCCAGCTTTCGGACGAGTGGGAAACGCGGGTCAAAAGACAGGAAACCTTGCTTCGCCAAGGCACCACCAACTTTGGGTTGCTCCCCGAACTTCGCTTTCCTCGTTTCATTCCTGTGTGGCAGGAATCGAAGTATTCCGAATCGGCCGGCCTTAGCCTGCCACCGTATTTGAAGAAAGTAGGACAGGATGCTGAAGCCGCTGTGCACGTGGCGCGGTTCGGTGATCTGGAAGCTGCCAAAAAGCTTGCCGGCGATTCCGAGTCCGCCATCTTTGCTTCGTTCCAACTGGGCCGCAATTACCCGCTGGAATGGACGCGTTTGGTCAGCCTGATGCAGCTGGATGGAGAATATCGGCTGGCTATCGGCGACACCGAGGGCGCCAATGAACTCATGAGCCTGCATCGGCAGCTACTGAAAGTTCTCGACGATAAAGCCAAACAAAGTGCTCTCGGGGCGGCTCTGCTGGGCCGCGGGCGATGGGCGCTAGCCGCCGCCGCACCCTTGCTCAAGAAGAATAAAGATCCGGAGTTAGCCGAGGCGATCGAATCGGCCTTGGCAGCCTGGGGCGTCGTTCCTTCTCCGCTTGACTTCCTTTCGGTGGACTCGTCCGTCAATCAGGTTAACGGCATCTTTGGCCCTTCCGCCAAGGGCTGTGCGGTCGTGGCGAAAGAACCCGCGCGCGCTTTGGACCTGCTGGAGTTGCCAATCCCTGTCGAAGGCTGCCAGGCCGTGGTGGGCTATTTCCACCCATCCGGCAACATGGAGCGGGTGGTGGCGATCTACCGGCCCAAGATAATCGAAATCGTCCCCGAAGCCGGCCAACTGGCCCAGCTTTTGGAAGAAGCCGAGGCCCGCGGTCAAACGGAAATCGGCTTGAAGCGATTGCGGAGAAGCTATCAGTCCAACGGCGTTTCTTGCGAGATTAATTTGATCCCTCACGGATCACTCATAGGCGGTCTCGTGACCTTCATGCGCTCTGACGATTCCAGCAAAGGAAATGGCTCGTCCGGCAGTTGGGCCGCGGCGCCGCGCGATTTCGGAGTGGTCCATCTCGACCGGAGCTTCGAGCAGAACCGCCTGCGTTTAGCGCCCGAGCAGCGGGGCGACGCCGTTCAAAGTAAACGGGCCGAGGCTTTAAGCCAAATCAAAAACGCGCTGGGGACCACGCCGCCGAGCCAAATCCTCGTGCAGCGAGATAAGGGACAGGAAGCGGTGGCTCGGATCGTATTGCGCTATGAGCGAGATCAAGTGTCGGCTCCCTTGGAAAAGCTGGCGCTTTCGTTATGGCAAGGCAGTGGCCCGTCTCAATTTGAGGAAGTCGATGACAAGGAATCGGGATATCTGGCCCTCGTTTGGCAGGATCAGAAAACGCGGCTGACCCTCAAACTGCCTCACTCCGAGAGCTTGCCCCTTGAATTGGTGGCTGAAAATGCCAGCGATGCTTCAATCGGGAGCACGGTTTCCGGTTCGACATTTGACCAGGAAGAAAGAAGAGCCCGCATCAAGGCGGGGCGACCTTCGACTCGATTGCCGCGGGAGTTGGAAGGCCTGCGTCTGGGTCAACCCAAGAACGAAGCGGTGGCAGCGCTGCCTCAAACATCCGGCCTTGTAACACGCGAAATTCCAGTTGGACTCATAGCCACTTTGGCTGGAGACGCTCCCAAAACCGCCTCCTCGGTGGTGCGTCAGGTGATCCTGCGCTTCGATGAAAAGGACAAGCTGGCCGAGGCGTCCATTCGCTATCAGCGCGGCCCGGCGGCTAATGTCGCAACCTGGAGCGAGGCCTTGCTGAAGAGCTGGAAAAAAGTTGGGGGCGCTCCCCTGGTGTCGACTTCGGCTTCCGGTTTACTTTGGAGCGACCTCGACCCAAATGCAGGTTCACTCAAGGCATATACCTGGCAGGATGATTCGACGCGGTTGACATTCCAGACCGACGGCGCCACGGCCGACATATTGCTTCTAGACTGTCCACTGGAGCACGCCGATGGAACGCCCCTTCCGCCACTGGCGTTTCTGCCGCGCGGCCCTGAGAAATCCGCGTTGAGCACTTCGCGTGAAGACTTGTTGAAAGCATGGCAAGTTGCCAAGCCGGTGACGGCCCCCAAAGTGGACCTTGTTTTGTATCCGCCCAAAAAAAGTCCCTACGACGTGCTCATGATTTGGTTTGAAGGCGACAGAGTGGTGCGAATCCTCGCTCGCCATCGCCTGGCCAGCCCGGCCAATGATAAAACCAGCAGCAGCCAGCTTGTCACCGAAGCCTGGGGACGCGAACTGCGATCCTTTGGTTGGCCCAGTCACTCGGACTTCGGACCGGATCAGCAACTGGGCAGCATGGGAAACCATGACGACCGCACTCGCGTCCGAGTCTACAGCCAAACCTCGGACGCAGGTCAACCGCGCGTTTACACCGAGTGGAAGCAGGTCGGCCCTCTTCGCAAAGCGGCTCTAGCGCGACCCTAAGTTGCCTTGGTCTTCCGCTTGTGCGAACCTAAGATAATCAAATAAAGCCCACGCGCTGCCGCGCGTGGGCTTGTGTCCTTTTCTTTGTCCCCGCAGCGCTGAGGGCCCCGATGGAAGATGCCTCGCTTGCCTTTCTAAAGAATCTTCTAGAAACTCCCAGTCCTTCCGGTTTTGAGCGTCCCGTGCAAGATGTGGTTCGTGCCTGGGCCAAGTCCTACGCGGACGAGGTGCGGACGGACCGGCATGGCAACGTATTGGCCGTGCTGCATCCGGCCGGCAATCCGCGCATTATGCTCGCCGGCCACTGCGATCAAATCGCGCTGATGGTGGAGCACATCGATGACAGCGGCTTCCTCTACGTGCAGCCGATCGGCGGCTGGGATATTCAAATTCTTCTGGGACAAAATCTCACGGTCTGGACGGCCGGCGGCCCGATTGCCGCCGTCGTGGCGCGGCGAGCCACGCACTTGTTGACGACTGAGGAACGCAACAAGGTGCCCTTGTTCACTGATCTCTGGCTCGACATCGGCGTCAAGGATCGCAAGGAAGCCGAGCAGTTGGTCGGGCTCGGCGATCCCGTAACATTCGCTTTAGGTTATCGCGAGTTGCGCAACGGGCTGGCAGTGTCGCCGGGGATGGACGATAAGGTTGGCCTTTGGACGGTCATGGAGACATTGCGCCTTCTAAAGGGCCGTTCGCTTCAAGCCGCTGTATACTGCGTTTCCACGGTTCAGGAGGAAATTGGCCTGCGCGGCGCAACCACGAGCGCTTACGGCATTCATCCCTCTATCGGCATTGCCGTCGATGTCTGCCACGCCACGGACACGCCCAGCAACGATAAAAAGTTGGTCGGGGACACTAAGCTCGGGGCAGGCCCGGTGTTATTTCGCGGTCCGAATATCAATCCGCGCGTCTTTGAGCGCCTTCAGGCGGCTGCCGAGACGAAAGAGATCGCCGTCCAAGTACGCGGTGTCCCCCGCGCCACAGGTACCGACGCCAACGCTATCCAACTGAGTCGTGACGGCGTGGCAGCAGCGCTTATTGGCATCCCCAACCGCTATATGCACAGTCCCGTCGAGGTTGTCAATCTCCACGACCTTCAAAATGCCGCTCAAGTGCTCGCGGAATTCTGCGCTTCGGTCACGCCGCAGATGGATTGGACGCCGTGAGACGGAGCGGCAACGGACCTTGAGATCGGCCGTCGGTTTCGATACAGAGGAAGCGTCCGGCCAGGTAGAGGACCTACCATGAGCGAAGACTTCTCACGCGAAGAAGTCCACCACATCATTGATCGCGTGGTCAAGGAGCTACTCCAGCGCGCCGGCGTCCAAGAGCCGCCGATCGACGCCATCATCCTGGCCCAAAAGCATTTGGGGATGGTGGTCTGCCTGGATAGTCGGCAACACCAGCGCGGTCGCGCGGAGCGAGCAGGGGGGCAGAAGCAGATTTTCCTGCGCCCGGAGCCGACCGAGGAGCGTCATCAGTGGACAGTCGCCCATGAAATCGGTGAACATCTCAAAGCAGATATCCTGGAGCGCCTGGGCATTGAGCCGGGCCAAACCCGCGCGATGGCCGGTGAATCCCTGGCTAACCTCTTGGCCCATCATTTGCTTGTGCCTACCGAATGGCTAAAGTCCGACGCGGCGGCTGTTGACTACGACCTCTTGAAGCTCAAGAACCGTTATCGGACAGCCAGCCATGAAGTCTTGGCCCTCCGGCTATTGGATCTCCCCGAACCTAGCATCATTACAATTGTGGACAACAATCAAATTCACCGCCGACGAAGCAACTCGTGGCCGGTACGTCGCCAATTGAGTCCTCCGGAGCAACGCTGCCAGCAATACGTTAACTATTACAGCCGGCCCCATCGTGTCCGCCAAGAAGGTTGGACAGTGCACGGCTGGCCCGTTCACCAATCAGACTGGAAGCGGGAGATTCTGCGCAGCGTCGTAGACGACGAAAGAGGGAACAAGGATGGAAGATAGAGGGTGGAGGATGGAGGATCGAGAAATCCTAGGTCCCAAACCTCCTCGGTCCCAAACTCCGTTTGGGACCGCACTACCGCGAAGCTCTGCTTCGCTTCCGAACCATCAGAACAAATCGCGTTCCTCCATCCTCCATCCTCTATCCTCAAATATCAACCGCCTGCATTCGCCCTTTACAACTAGGGAAGTGCTCGCCAAGATAATTCATTCAGGCATCGTGGGCGGAGGACCAAGACGAGGATGTCTGGCCTTCTGTCTCGATCACAACAGACATGTGCTAGGCTTTACAGCCTTAATCGGAACGAGTTGTTCCTTTTTTTGTTTCATGACAGGATTTTTGAGCCATGGCAGATGAACGAATCCCCATGTCGCGAGAAGGCTATGAAAAGGTCAGAGCCGATCTTGACCGCATGCAGAATCAGGAGATGATCGCGGTCACCAAGCGGATCGCCACGGCCCGGGAGATGGGCGACCTCAGCGAAAACGCCGAGTATCATGCCGCTCGCGAGGATCAGGGGATGCTGCAAGCCCGGATCGATAAACTCAAGGACGAACTGGCCCGCGCCTACATTGTTGATCTTGCCAGCTTGCCCAAGGACACCGTCGTATTCGGCTCTTGCGTTAAGGTAAAAGACCTGGACCAGGGCGACGAGGAGACCTATCAGCTGGTGGGGCCGGGCCAAGTGGATTACGAGAATAACAAGATTCTGACCAGCAGCCCCATGGGCCAGGGGCTCCTAGGAAAGAAATGCGGAGAAGTGGCTGAGATCAAGGTGCCGCGCGGCACCATACGCTATGAAATCCTCGAGATTTCGCTGCCTTAACAGGCAACCAAACGCGGAACTGCCGGCATCCTTCGCGATTTACGTCGATTATTCTCCTAACAGGTTCCATTTTGTTCTTGACCCATCAAGAGGACACATTAGCATTGACGATGAAAGACTCGTAGATCTCGCCCCTTGCCCGAGTTCGGTCATGGGTGATTCTTGCCTTAATAGTGTTCATCTTGAGCCGCCCAGGCGACTTCGATTTCGGCATGCGCGCCAAGCACTTCTCGATGCCTGCGGTGATCACACCATCGCTTTCCAGCGGCAGATCCAGCCGGACAAACCGTCCAAGAATCCATTTGACAGCCATTCCGGTTCAGACAGTCGATCTGGCGTCAATGGCCGCTATTGGCTAAGTGACGGGCAGAAAACCTATCCGCTCAAAGTTGGCATCAATACGATTGGTCGAGCGCCCGATTGCGACATCATCGTCGAGGATGGTTGCATTTCGCGCCGGCACTGTGTCGTCTTGGTGCACGCCGGCAATCATTGCGAAGTGCATGACGTCGCTTCAAAAAACGGGACCTATCTCAACGGCGCCAAGTTGGGCCGGCCTTCCCCTTTAAAATCGGGCGACGAGATTTTGATGTCCGGCCGGCATTTCTTTCTCATCGATAAGCAAGACGGTCAGCGCGTTTCCTCGCACACCTCCGTCGATCCCGTCGCCTGATTTTTTCAGTAGCGGATAAGTTTGCCGGCATGGGCCAGCTTTTATGTAGGTCAAGTTGGCAACTTAACCCACAACCAATTTTTCCGTGCGTTGGGACCTCCTTTCTGCTTTAATCCTTTCGGAATGAACATTCCCGGCCCGATGGCATAGGAGCTACATCCATGAGACTGCATCGTGCGCTGCTGGCGGTGGTTAGTGCCGCTTTTCTGGTGGGGGTGGCCTACGTCAATCAGGCGACCGAAGGTGCCGGGGTCAAAATGACCACCAGCGCCCAAAGGCTTGTGGAAAGCTTGAGCGCGGAACAGAAAGCCAAAGGGATATTCGATTTTAATGACAAGGAACGCACCAACTGGCATTTCGTGCCCCTTCAAGACAAGGACAAGAAGCCGACGCGGAAAGGCCTGCCTCTGGCCGAGATGTCGGATGATCAGCGCAAAATAGCCATGGAGCTGGTTAAGGCGGGGACGAGCCCCGAAGGCTATACCAAGGCAACGACGATCATGAGCCTTGAACTGATCCTGCGGGAATTGGAAAAAGGCGGCGCCATGGTGCGCGATCCGGGGTGGTATTTCTTCAGCGTCTTCGGCACGCCGTCAAAGACCGGCCGATGGGGCTGGCGCGTCGAAGGCCATCACCTCGCTTTGAACTTCGTCGTCGATGGCGGCCAAGTGCTGGCTGCCACGCCGGCTTTCTTTGGCGCCAATCCCGCGGAAATCAAAGCCGGACCCAAGAAAGGCCAGCGCACCTTGCCCGAAGCTGAGAACCTTGCCAAGGATCTCTTCAAATCGCTTGATGAAGCCCAGCACAAGGTGGCCTACCAGGATAAAGAATTTGAAGAAATTGAGCAGGCCAAGCCCGCTCCCTCCGTCGGCGAGCCGCGCGGCCTAAGCGCGGAAAAGATGACTCAGAAACAGCGTGATTTACTCCAAAAGCTAATTGAATCTTATGCCAACCGTCTTCCAGCCGAGGTTGCTGAAGCGGAATTGAAAGAAGCAAAAGACGCTGGCCTTGGAAATGTGTACTTCGCCTATGCGGGCGGTACGGAAGATGGAAAACAGCATACCTATCGGGTACAAGGGCCGACGTTTGTAATCGAGTTTCTCAACGTTCAGGCCGATTCCGCCGGCAATCCCGCCAATCACATTCATAGCTGCTGGCGCAATATCAAAGGCGACTTCGGAATGGCCGCCAAATGAGCGATCTGTCCAAACCTATTCGCTGCTATTGCCAAATGTTCTAAGGCTGCAAGACCTCCAAATGTCGGAATATCCGGCAATTGCCAGAATAATCCGGCAAATTCCGATTGTTTTTCAAACCGAAACGATCGCGCTAGCTTTAGCGCAAGTTACCCAATTTCAGTAACTTGCGATCTAAATGCAAAGGCCGGCTTTGTTGGCACAACAATAGCTAGGCTTTTATCACGCCTATTACTCCTAGAATCGTTAGAAGCGGTGCCCAACCTTGATTTGTAACCGGCTTTGCTCCGGTTCGCACCCGATAATCGCCCAGGGTGCTTACACGGCAGTGTGCGGGACTGCCGTGTCGCCCTTTTTCCGATTCGCCTAGGGATCGCCCATTGCCCGTCCGACCAATCGCCCAATGGGAACGCCGTCAGGCGTTTGCTCATCGCACCGAGGAGCTACTGGCAGAAGGGGTCAACCGCTGTTGAGTTGAGAAGTCGTCTTCGCCCGTCTCAATCGGTTGCCCCCTCTCCAGTCCTTTCCACTTTCTCCTTGCCCGTCCCGATTCGCTGTGTCGACGTGCCCGCGGCTTGTCGGGCAATCCAGCGGATTTGCCGGGCCAATCCATGAAGGATTCCAATCTCCATCCGCGATGGTTTCGCGCGCCCGATAAAGTGCCGAAGGCCATGCATGAGCGAATCGGCGGATTCACCGTACAGAAAATGAATGTCCTGAAGGGCGGTGCGCAAATGGTCAAACATTCTCTCTTGCGCGGCAAAAGGAGCAGGAGCTGAAACGAAAGCCGGGTTTTCGTTGGGGGCCAAGGAAGCACAGCGCATCTCATACAGGCAGACGGCCACGGCCTGGGCCAGATTGAGAGCCCCGTAAGTTGGATCGGTCGGTATGTGTATCAAAGAATTGCAACGCGTTACCTCGTCGTTCGTTAGCCCGCTCGGCTCGGGGCCGAAGACGATGGCGACCGGACCACGGGCCAGACTGGAAAATATCTCGGGGACAATTTGGCGCGGCGTGCCAATAGACTGCCGGCGAAAAGCGCCGCCCGTTCGCGCCGATGTCCCGATAACCAAGACGCAATCGGCCAGCGCATGGCCCAGGTCAGTTACAATTGTGGCATTATCCAGGACCTCTTCCCCGTGCGTTGATAACTGGCGTGCCTGGCGATTGTCAGGGCTGGCTTTGGGGGCCACGAGGCACAGATCGGACAGGCCAAAGTTGCGCATGACCCGAGCGGTCGCGCCTAAGTTTCCGGCTACCTCGGGGCGAACCAAAACGACTCGACAACGGTGAAGGTCCATTAGGGAAGCGAAGATTGAAATGTAGGACGATTCGGATACACAACGCTCAGATGGCAAACATTTGCTGCAATACCTCCAGCATCTCTAATTTGCAGCCTTGGCCTTTTTTTTTTCAAAATTCTGCACCAAGTCTTCAAATTCCTGTTCCCAGAATGCCCGCCTTTGCCAATCACACTCACCAATGATCGCAAGCATTTGATCCTCAAGCGGCGCAACAACCAAGAACACAAATCGTTCGCGGGTTTCGCTGTTTTTCATGCGAACCGTCTTGACCCAACCCGGCATTTCGCCAAGGTCGGTTTGATGGTTGAGTCCTCCTTGGTCTTCTTCAATCGGTTCCAGTTTCGTGTTGGGGAAATTGTCTTCTTTTTGCTTTTTGAGAAGGTGTTTTTCCAGGGCCGCGATGTCGGCTTGCAAGTCTACTTCCTTGGGCAGTACGAGGACCTGGACCGTCGCCGCGCGCCGTGCATCGTGGCGAAGGCCCGAGTCTTTGGGGGCGGGGTCTGTGCCTAAAAGGGCAAGGTCAGCCGCCTTATCGTAGCCTTCCAGGGTCTGTTTCTCCCACAGCCCTTCGGGATAGCGGAGGACGAAGGGGGCGTTGGTTCCGGAAAAAGCCAGGCGCTTCCGTGGCTTTTCAGCCCAGCCTTCACGGCGATTGAGAAACTGAAATCCCTCCCGAATGCTTTCCCACTCGCCTTCGGTTTCTTCCTTTTCGGCGTAAGGGGACCAGGTGAGGAACCAGTAAGCGTAACCCTGATGGGTGGTCATCAGGCATTCACCTTTAATGGTGAAGCCGTTTTCGTCCCCTTGAAAGTCAATGCGACGGGCTGGCTTGCCTCCCAGCGAGCCGTCCTCTTTTTTCTGCCATTCGAAGTTTTGAAAGTACTTGGCGAGCCCGCGCGCGATTTCATCGAGCAAGTTTGAATCGGGCAGCGTTCGCTCCTTCTCGAAGTCACGAGCCACGATCGCCAGCATGGAAGGTGGCTGGGATCGGCGCATGGCCAGACGGACTTTCAAGCCGCTGCCTCTCATGGCCATTTCCAAATCGAGGTCGCGGGTCCAGCGGTTGGGCAGCTTGAATCGATAATTGAAGCTCTTCGCTTCCTGAGCCGCCTGAGAATCAAAGAAATCCCAATTGAGTTGATCGCGGAAGTGGTAAAACACCCCCGCCAGTCCTCCCCCGAATCCCATGAAGATGACTAGGATCGCCAAAAGCCGGCCGGGTCGCCAGGGTCGCCGCGCGCCTACGTGTCTTGGGAGCCTCACCAGAGGGCGTGCCTCGAAAACAAGAGGGGAGGCATCGGTCGGCTCCGGGGCGGGTTGCGCGGCGGGCGCCACCGGTGTCGCGACAGCGACCTTTCTTTCCTCGGCAGTCCGTACGACCGGGGTCGCTTTGGGGGTACTCTGATTTGAACTGACGCCGATGTTCTGCGGCCTGGCTGCCGTCGTTTTACTGGAAGCCTGCACCGGCTTGGGGGTTCCTTCGGAGCCGGGACTGGGCCGGGGGGAATTCGGCTTTTGGCGAAAATGAAAGACGTGGCCGCAACTGGGGCAAGTCAAGGCCGAGGAACGCCGGACGGAGTCGGCTTGAAAAACATGAGGGCACGCCGGATTGGGGCAAGGAAAACCGTATGGCATGGTTGAGGACGAGTCAGAGGACAATAAACTATTCGCGCCCGCTCCAACCGAGGATGAATTCCGAGTACGATTGAGTCTATCTTATCGATGGACGTAGACCTAGAAAATCTTCAAGCGCCCTGTACTTATGCACGATTAATGGAAGTATGGATTATCTCAAAACAACAAGACCCCGCGAAGTGCGACACACTCCGTGGGGTCTTGTTGGTTTCTGTTATGCCGACTAATCCACGACCGCGAGGATGTCGTCCTCGGTCATGATCAAATACTCTTCGCCGTCGAGGGAGACCTCGGTGCCGGCGTACGAGGTGAACAGGACGCGGTCGCCTTCCTTCACCTGGAAAGAGGCGCGCTTGCCGTTGTCCAACAATTTGCCGTCGCCGAGGCTCAGGATTTTGCCCTGCTTGGGTTTTTCCTTGGCGGCGTCCGGCAAGACGATGCCGCCCGCCGTCTTGTCTTCCGCTTCCAGACGCTTGACCACGATCTTGTCATTTAGAGGTACGACTTTCATGCCGTCATCGCTCCTAGTAGAGGGGTCTTGGTGGATTAACCGTTCGGTGGATCTTCGCGCCCAATCACACCATAAACGCGAATCAAAGCTCGAACCACGGTGTGGATCACGACGTTTTTGCTAACCGGCTTGGGGATCACGCTGTAAGCATGGGCTTGCCAGGCTTGACGCATCAGGCTCTCCGTGACGTCCGCCGTCACAAGTATGCAGGGCAATAATGCCCGCATCTGCCGCAGCAAGCTCAAGGTTTCCAGCCCAGTCAATGTGGGCATATGCATATCCAGGATGGCCAGGTGAACCGGCTCGGCCTGGGTGATTTCCAACGCTTCCTCGCCGGATTCAGCCAGGAAGATGCGAAAGCCCTGCGGCTCCATGATCTCACGGAGGGCTTCTCGACAATTACGGTCATCATCCGTAATTAAGATCGAGTAGTCTTGAAATTGGGCTGCCGCCTGCATGCCGCCTACCTCATCTTTCCGTCCCTTTCCCCCGGGCGATCCCGCGGCAACATCCTTGACCTATCTTGAGTTGGCGTGGGAAAGAGCAAATCGCATGCCTTGCTCGGTGGGAACCATCGCCCCTGACATAACCTCTTACCTAAATAGACTATTGGTTCCGGAAAAATGCAAGCCTTACAACGAAATGCTGTGCCTAACAGGGGCAAACCTGCCATAGTATTTAGCTTCGCCTGCCAATGTGACAGCCGCGATTCAGGGCGATTCCTTGCCATCGGCCGGCTTGGACCGGCCCCAGAGTTTATCGGGATTGAAGTCCTCGTCGTCGAGTTTGACCCCGACTTGATAGCGGTCATAACAATAATATTCGACGACATGGCCGCGTTCGTCCCGGGTAATGATCAGGGCCGGCAAATGGTTCTTGGGGTCGAAGAACCAGAGCCGCTGCCCGCCGCGCGGCAGTGGAGGGTCCTCGCCGGGCGCGATGATTTGCAGTGAAGCTAGAAGGCTATGGCCGAATTCCGGCCGCTTACGCCGGCCCAAATAAGTGAACACCGGGTTGCTCTCGTCCTGACGGGCGCTGGCTTCAACGAGCTTGCTGAAATTCTCGATCACTTCACCGATGCCGGCCAAGGTGATGCTGCGCCGGCTGGCAGCGATAACCAGCGGGTTGTCAGGGGCCAGGGCCATGCGCTTGCCGCCCGGCAAGGGCCACATGTCGCCGTCCGCCAACAGCGTATTGATCTTGTTGTCATAGCGCCCTTTCACAAACACGGCTTCGCGCCCTTTGCCTTCTCTGCCAAGCCATTTCAGGTAGACGCTCCAGGGTTGCTTGCGAAATTTGAGTGCCATGATCTCCTCGGCGTGATCCTTGCCGTTGATTTGCTCGCGGCGGCGGAGCCGAACGATGTAGGAATCCATGGCCGCATACCGATCGCGGGCTTGCTTGCAAATCTGCCGTAGCTCCTTCAGCGGGTTTGCCGGCGGCTTTTCCGGCGGATCTTCCTCGGTCGCCCTGGGGTCCTCTTCGACTTGGCTGGGCTCCACGGTCGGCGCGGCGGGCAAAGACGGCGGCGGATCAGGAGGAGGAATGGGAAGGCCTTTGGACCGCGGTGGCTCATCTGGCGGACCGGCGTTGGCCTCTTGCCTTGGGAACCAGGGAAGCAACAGGAGAAGGGCAAAGGAGGTGAAAAGCCAAATCAGGCGCGACAATGGCTCTTTTCTGGGTATCATCCGAGCATCCTTGCATCAGCGCGGAAAGGAGCCCGACATCCGCGCCGAGCCATCCATTCAAGTCACCCAGTTTACTTTTTCAACCGGCCTTTCGCCTAGCCCAACTATGAATGGAGCTTTTTGGCGAGCCTCGGACGTAAGTCCGGGGAGCCTGCGCCTTTTGACGAGCCCCGGACGTGAGTCCGGGGTGTCTCGCACTTTTTCTTGGCAATGGAAAGCCTTTGCCCTTATCTTCAGCGAAAATGTAGACGCCAATCCCAAGCTTCACTTGCCGGGATCATTTCCATGCCCACTTCAAACACCGACCGCAATCTGCTTTTCGGCATTCTGGCTCTCCAGATGGACTTCATCACCAAGGATGCGCTCATCCAAGCCATGAACGCCGCGTTCTGGACAAAAGGCAGGCGCTTGGGCAAATCTTACTGGAGCAGAAGGCTTTATTTCCCGACACTCATGCCCTACTCGAGGCCCTGGTTGCCAAGCATTTGGAAATGCACCAGAACGAGCCGGAGAGGAGCCTGGCGAGAGTCAGTTCCATCGGGTCGGTCCAGGTTTATCCCGGAGGAAAACACGGCGGGCATAAAGCCCGCCGCTCGCCGATTTCCTCGTCCGCTAATCTAAGCCCGTCACCTTCGACCAAGCGAGAGAAATGTCCGCGCACTACGCCGCCGCGGCAAGCGCCTGGGGAACTTCCAAGTTTTGGGAGCATCGACCTAGGAATCATGAGTTCAGGCGTGCCTATCGATTTTGGCGGAGGCGTGCGGAGCCCTCTCACCCGAGTACAGAAGAGAGGAGAGAAGGGCCGCCACCCAAAGCGCATTCACGGCTTCGGTCGCAGTTACCGATCTTGACGCTGATACCAATACAAGCTATCTCTCCGCCCAACCCCGGCGCCTGATTCGATGCCTGGCAAGAGAGTAACGCATGGCGGGAAGCGGTCTCATTCCGGTCGAGATCCACAAGAGAAGACTCTTGTGGCAAGTGGCCGGGGGTCTGTGGGTTGCGCTGGCCGTGATCATGGCCACGCGCACCTTATTGTCTCCCCGCAGTCACACGGTCTTTCCCATCTTTGCCGCCAGTTCCCAGCACTGGTGGACCGACCAGCCCCTTTACGCCTATTACCCCTCGCTCGATTTGTTTCGTTATTCGCCGACCTTTGCCGTGATCATGACGCCCTTTGCCGCGCTCGGCCTTCGGGCCGGCGGAATCGTATGGAGTTGGCTCAGCCTGGCGATTTTCGCCACGGGGCTTTGGCGATTTGCGCGAGACGTGCTGCCGGAGCGGTGGACGGGCAGCCGGTTGGCGAGTTTTTTCGCGGTGGCGGTGTTTATAGCCATGCCAGGGATCTGGAACTCGCAGAGTAATACGCTTGTCGTCGGCCTGCTGCTGCTGGCGGCCTCGAGTCTGACCCGGGAATGCTGGTGGACCACCGCCATCCTCTTGGCCGCGGCGGTGTGGACCAAGCTGACGCCGCTGGCGCCGGCCCTGCTGCTGTGCGCCCTGCGGCCTACCCGGTTGGCTCCGCGCTTTGTGGCCGCCCTGGCGCTGGGTTCGCTCATCCCTTTCTTGACACGGCCGCCCGACATCGTGCTTGGCTACTACGCGGAATGGTTCACGCAGTTGGCGAACTCCAGCGGCACGCGCTGGCCGGGATTCCGCGATGGCTGGACGCTGTGGATGGCCGTGACGCAACGCTTCCAAGACCATCCCCGGCCATTTTGGCTGACTATGCCTGTTGACTCCGTTTGGTATCGCGCTTTGCAAGGCGTGAGCGCCCTTGGAACGCTGGCGTGGTGTCTTTGGCAGCGGGTCCAAGGGGCGTCCGCTCGGCGGTTGATCTGCACGGCGCTGGGTATGGGCATGGCCTGGATGCTGCTTTTCGGCCCGGCCGTTGAACACACGACGTATGCCTTACTGGCCCCTTTCCTGGCCTGGGCAATGCTCCAAAAGGAAACTTGGCCTAGTGGACGCTGGCTAGTCTATTTGGCTTTCCTGCTGATAGCCGTCCTGGGCTGGGATCCGCTAATGGGCCGGCTTTTGAAGGAGGAACCCTTGGTGGCGGCATGCCTGCCTTTGGGGTCGGTTCTTTTCGGTGTTTGGTTGATCGGCTACGTTCATTTCTGTTGGATCAGTGAACAGCGAGCAGCAGCCGTCTATTTACCGCTTGCGAAGAAGAAGTCCGCCAGAAAGACCGATATGATGGAGCCCTGGCGCGCTTACCCTGTGTTGACCAGCTAATGAGCCAATTCTTGATTTAGTAATTCGCGGCATTCAAGCCTTCTAACTTCTTGATCAAGAAGGTTTGGCCACGCCGCGGCAATGTTCTTGATTAAATCCGTTATCGAATGATTTGGACTTTGGGCAACGCCCTCATTAGCTCTTGGATCCCGGCCGTGGTAACGCTGGTGCGGCTGAGGACTAGTTTCTTTAGGTCATGGAAGGGCTTCAGGTGCATCAGGCCCTGATCCGTGATCTGGGCGCCGCTTAGGGATAGCGATTGCAGGTTCGCCAAGCTTCTAAGGTAAAACAAGCCTTCATCAGTAATGTGGGTGTCATGAAGACCTAGCTCGCTGAGATGAGTCAAGCCTTGCAAGGAGGCCAGGCCGGCATTCGTGACGGCGGTTTCATTGAGATAAAGCGTTTGCAAACTAGTCATGCCGCTCACATACTTCAGACCGGCGTCGGTGATCGGGGCCCCATAGAGATTCAAGGTGCGTAGCTGGGTTAGTCCCTCGAGCATTTGGAGATCGGCGTCGGTCGCCTTGGTGCGATGGAGGTCGATACCGATAATCGTCCCGGCCGAGAGGGGGTAAACGGTGACCTTCCCCCCAAGGTCTTTGATTCGGTCAACAATCTGGTCCTGCGTTGGTTTACCATTTTGCCCCCTTGGGCCAGACCCCGTACCCGTCTGGGGTCGCTTTTTCTCGGCCAGGATGCCTTCCGCCCGCCATTTGACAGTCGCCCAGGAACCCAGACGTTGCTCGGAATGAGTATTCTGGATCTTGAAGTTGGTCGATTCCAATTGAAGGATTTGGAAATCGCTACTAGCAAAGGGTTTTTTGTCGAATTTGGACTGCCTTAGCTCAACGATCGTTAGACGGGGAGGCGATTGGAAGGCTTTTTTGAAGCTGACCTGCGTGTCGTCACCGTCATTCACCGTAACTTCGCCCTCTTGGACGCTCGATCCGGATTCCAGCTTCATGAGAGACGCGGCGTTGGGATAATGAAAGTATTGACAGGAAGGCACGGCCACAAGACAAACCAACATGAGAAGAGGTCGGATTCTCTTTCCCGTCTGCCGTCGCCATCCAATACCTTCTTTTGCTCGTCCGATCATGAGCGCGATACTCCCTTTATCAGGAGGCAACAGGGCAATATCGTGTCTTACGACTCCAGACAAGAGCAGATAATCGGATCAAGCGGCCGCTTATACTTCTTCAAATTCGCTCATTCGCTTGACCACCACCCCGATCCGCCGGGCCGCTTCGTCCACCTCTTCCTCGTTCAACAAGGGGCTCAAGCTAAAACGCATGGCTGAGTGGAGAAGCACTTCCGGCATCTTCATGGCTTGCAGTACCGGTGAAGGCAACAAGGAACCGCTGGAACAGGCCGACCCCGTGGAGCAGGCGATGCCCGCCAGATCGAGGTTCATCAGTAGGGCGTCGGCTCGGAGGCCGAGAAAGGACAGGTTGAGCGTGTGCGGAATGCCCTCGGTTTCAGGGCCGTTGATGACATAGGGCGTCGAGGTTGCCAGTAGGCTGTCTAGAAATCGTTGCCGCAAACGCCCGACTTTCTCCAGCCGTTGCTGCATTAGTTGACAGGCCAGCTCGAGGGCTGTTGCCAGGCCCACGGCAAGGGCGACAGGTTCGGTGCCGGGGCGTTTGCCGTGTTGTTGATGGCCGCCCCAAAGTTGAGGCCGCAACTTGACGCCGCGCTTCACCAACAATGCGCCGATTCCTTTAGGTCCATGAAATTTGTGAGCGCTCAAGGACAAAGTCGAAACGCCCAGATCGTGGAATCGAACGGGCAATTTGCCCACGGCTTGAACGGCGTCGCAATGAAAAAGAACTAGTCCTTCTAGCCGATTAACCAGATTGCGGATCGGCTGGATGGCGCCCGTCTCGTGATTGGCCAGCATCACGGTCACGAAGCGCGTTTGGGGCCGCAGCATGTTCGGCAAAGTTTCAAGGCGAACAAGACCTTGCTGGTCGACGGGGAGCCAGTCAACCTGGAAGCCGCGTACTTGCAACTGCTTTACCGGTTCCATGACGGAAGGATGTTCAATCGGATTTGAGATGAGATGGCCGGGTAAGTCGCCGGCATGGCTGACCAAGGCTAAGTTGTTAGACTCCGTAGCCCCGCTGGTGAAGAGGACTTCCTCGGGATGGGCATCGAGCAAGGCGGCCACGCGATCCCGGGCGTCCTCGAGCGCTTTGCGGGCGCGGCGGCCGGCTTGATGGGCGCTTGCGGGATTGCCGTAGACCTCGGCCGCAAATGGGCGCATCGCCTCCCATACCGCTGGAAGCAGCGGCGTGGTGGCGTTGTTGTCGAGGTAAATGACGTTCATCGGAAACAAACCACGGCAGCTTTTCGGCCCTGAAAAGGCCTAAAGAATTGAGGATAGAGGATGGAGGATAGAGGATGGAAGGTTAACTTCCGCCCTCTATCCTCTATTCCCTATCTCCGTGCTTCGTTTCCGGCAAACGCTATTTGACCTGTTCTTTGCCGCTTTTGCGGCCCCAAATAAAATAGACGGCAACCACGGCGACCAGACCCAGAACTCCCCAGAGCAACGGATTGTCCATAATTCAGGCACCTCTTCGAGACCGAGAATATGAGCGACCTTGTGTATAAGTAACATAGGTCACAAAAAGCGTAGGTGTGAGAAAAGCAAGCGTGGAAAGTATTCCGCCGCGGAGTCGCGGGCTGCTTCACCAGAAGGGAATTAGTCATGTCGGGCGCGACAAATATCCGGCCCGGGCTCTATCGCCACTACAAGGGCAATCTCTATGAGGTTGTTGGCGTGGCTCGCCATAGTGAAACGGAGGAGGAGTTGGTTGTCTACCGGGCCCTTTATGGAGACGGCGGATTATGGGTGCGGCCCAAGGGGATGTTTTCAGAAACGGTGATTGTTGCTGGCCGTGAAATGGCCCGCTTCCAGCGAGTGGAGGCCGCCGTCTGAGTTTTGCATGAAGACCCAATCCATATTCTTAGAATTGGCGGCGCAGCAAACCGAAATTCAAATTCCTTTATAAGAGGGTAGATGCACGTTAAGATCAGGCGGCGGCGAGCGAACATTCCTTTGAGGATGTCCCAATTCCAATCTCTCGACGGAGGTGGTTCATGAATTTAGCCAGGCTTCTCTTTGCCTCGGCCTTGTGCTTGCTCGGCGGCTTCGACCGGGCATGGGCCAAGGAAATTCCGCTTATTCCGCGCGAGGTGCTATTTGGCAACCCGGAACGCACCAGCCCGCAGATTTCGCCCGACGGCAAAATGCTTGCCTATCTGGCGCCGGACAAAAACAATGTGTTGCAAGTTTGGGTCCGCACGGTCGGCAAGGAAGACCCGAAAAAACTGACTAACGACCAAAAACGCGGTGTCCGTCAGTATTACTGGGCTTTCGATAATGAGCATTTATTGTATCTGCAAGATGCCGACGGCGATGAGAACTTCCATCTCTATTCAGTCGCCCTCAAAGACAAAGGAAGCGAGACAGCTGCCCTCGATCTGACTCCATTTAAAGGCGCTAGAGCCCAGGGCATTGAATTTGATCCGGATTTTCCGAACGAACTGTTGGTCGGACTGAATGTGCAGAACAAGGCCAAGTTTGACATGTACCGGATCAATCTGAAAGGCGGCGAACCCAACCTGGACACGGAAAATCCAGGCAATGTAATTAGCTGGGTGGCCGACGCGGAGTTCAAGGTCCGAGCAGCGACGGCGGCAACTCCCGACGGGGGCTATGATCTGCTCGTTCGCGAAGGGCCGGGCAAGGAATGGAAAAAGATTCGCCATCTCACCAACGAGGAACAAGGGGCTACCGTCGGCTTTTCCAAGGACGGCAAGACGCTTTATGTTCTGAGCAACCAAGATGCCAACGCTCAGCGTCTCGTGGCGTTGAACCTGGCGACTGACAAGGAATCGGTTGTAGCCGAGGATCCGGAATACGACATCAGCGGGGCTTTGGTCCACCCAATCAAGCGAATTATTCAGGCCGTGGCCTTCAACCGGGATAAAGTCGAATGGAAGGTTCTGGATGAGAGCATCGCCGGTGATTTCAAAGCCCTGGCCAAGGCGCATGACGGCGAATTCAACGTCGCCAGCCGTGACCTGGCCGACAAGACCTGGCTGGTCGGATACACGCAAGACATAGGGCCGACCGTTTACTTGATCTACAATCGCGAAACCCAGAAGACTCAAAAACTCTTCTCGACGCAGCCCAAGTTGGAAGGCTTGCCGCTCGCGCCCATGAAGCCTATCTCCTATAAATCACGCGACGGCATGACCATCCACGGCTACCTGACTACTCCGGTCGGTGTTGAAGCCAAGAATTTGCCTACTGTGTTGCTTGTTCATGGCGGTCCCTGGGGTCGCGATGCCTGGGGGTATAGCGGCATGGTGCAATGGCTGGCTAATCGCGGTTATGCGGTCTTGCAGCCAAACTTCCGCGGCTCCGCGGGTTACGGCAAGAAGTTCATCAACGCCGGCGACCGGGAATGGGCCGGCAAGATGCATGACGACCTTCTCGACGCCGTTAACTGGATTGTTAAGGAAGGCGTGGCCGATCCCAAGAAAATCGCCATCATGGGCGGCTCCTACGGCGGCTATGCCACGCTAGTCGGCCTAGCTTTCTCGCCGGAGGTCTTTTGCTGCGGCGTTGACATCGTGGGGCCAAGTAACCTTGTCAGCCTATTGAAAACCATTCCACCTTACTGGGCGCCAATGAAGGCGATGTTTACCAAGCGCGTGGGGGATCCGGTCAAGGAGGAAGACTTCTTGAAATCCCGATCGCCGCTTTTCAAAGTGGACCAAATCAAGGCAGCGCTTTTGATTGGCCAAGGCGCGAACGACCCACGCGTCAAACAGGCCGAGAGCGACCAGATTGTGGAGGCCATGCGCAAGGCGAAGAAGGAGGTCGAATACGTTGTCTACAAGGACGAAGGTCACGGCTTCGCCCGTCCCGAGAACCGCCTTCATTTCTATGCGATTGCGGAACAGTTCCTGGCCAAACATCTGGGCGGCCGGGCCGAACCGCTGGGCGAAATCAAAGGCCATGCCGGAGAAATCCGGTAGTCTTATACCCGTTTAGCGGCGAGCCTCCGGCGAGCGCGTTGGAACGCGCTCGCCGGAGGCTGGCCGCTAAACGGCCGCCATCTTCAACGGATACCGCGTCTGCAATTCCGCAATCGCCGACAACCGCTCCATGCGCTCTGGAACGGGCGTGTCGATTAGCTCCGGTTGATCGTCATAAGTGCGCCCATCCAATTCGCGTCCCGCCTTGGACTTGCGGATGCCACCCCATTGCTTGAAAAACAGAGGCACGCCGGCTTGCACGCATTGATCTCGAATGGACAGCACCCACTTCTTTTGCATGGGTCGTGCCCCATGCCCGCTTTCGCCGCCGACTATTACCCAGTCGATTCCCGCCAGGTTGATGTCGCCCAGATCTTCCAAGAGCGGCTCAACGGAAAGAAAGCGCATTCGAGCCGGTGCTTCCCGTAAATGATCGATTCGCGGCAATCCATGTGCTCGATCTTCGACGCTCACGCCCCACCAGATGTGCGGCTCCAAGGCGGCGAATGCCAAAGGGCCTTGTAACAGATCGCGCAACCCTGCCGAACGCTTGGTGAGTATTTGATAAGTGTGCCAATTGGCTTTCCGCATGACCTTGCAAACTTCAACGATGTAATCGACCGGCACATCCTTGTGGAAGAGATCGCTCATGGAATTGACGAAGACACGTTTCGGCCTGCTCCAGGTGAACGGCTCGGCCAGCTTACCGGGGACAAGACGCAGATCGAAACCCTGCTCGTAAGGATGTCCCGGCACGCCGCGAAAGCGCTCCGCGAAAACTTCGGCATAGCAGTGCGCGCACCCGGGACTGATCTTGGTGCAGCCACGGATCGGGTTCCAGGTGGCGTCGGTCCATTCAATAGTCGAGTGTTCACTCATTGCTAATCACAAGGCCGATTGAGTCTGACCCGCTGCGGAATCATGCTCGAATCCACGTCGATATTGATATAAAATCGGTGCTCAGTGGAAACGAGTCCCCGTTCTCATGTACATTAACATTGTAGGAACACCCCCGACCCGCCTTAGTTGATTGCCGCCCAACCTTCCTTCTCAGATGCTCTGCAGCGATGGAGAACGCGTAAATGAAGCTCCTGCCCCGTATCACCGTGGCTTTGTTCGGTCTGGGAATCGCGTGGATTTTCGGTCCGATCCATCAAGCGGAAGGCGAGGCGAATCCTGCCCCATCCACCCAGGCGGAAATCAGTTACAACCGGGACGTTCGGCCCATCCTTTCAAATCGCTGCTTCAAGTGCCATGGGCCCGACCTGAAGAAAGGCGGCCTCAACTTGCGCGAGCGCGCCATCGCGGTCAAAGAGGCCATCGTACCCGGTAAGAGCGCCGAAAGCCTCCTCATCGAGCGCATCACGGCCGAGGATGCCGACGAACGCATGCCCCCTAAAGGGCAGCCGCTCACGAACGATCAGGTCGTAACGCTCAAAGCCTGGATCGATCAAGGCGCCAAATATGAGGAGCACTGGTCCTATGTAAAGCCGGTGCATCATCCGCTTCCTCAAGTCAAGAATCAATCGTGGATTCGCAACGGCGTCGATGCCTTCATCCTGGCCCGCCTGGAGAAAGAGGGGCTGACACCTACTCCCGAAGCCGACAAGGCCACACTCATTCGCCGGGTGAGTCTCGATCTCACCGGCCTGCCTCCGACAATCCGTGAAGTCGATGACTTCCTCGGCGATCTGATGCCTGACGCCTACGAAAAGGTAGTGGACCGCCTGCTTCAGTCGCAGCACTACGGCGAGCATCAGGCCCGCCCGTGGCTGGACATGGCCCGCTACGCCGACACCAACGGCTACGAGAAGGACGACCGGCGTACGATTTGGCCCTATCGGGATTGGGTGATCAACGCCTTCAACAGGGATATGCCGTTCGATCAATTCACAATCGAGCAAATCGCGGGTGATTTATTGCCCAATGCGACACTCGAACAGAAGATTGCGACCGGTTTCCATCGCAACACCATGGTCAACACAGAAGGCGGCACGGATGAAGAAGAGTTCCGGACAGCGGCCATTATCGATCGCGTGAATACGACAGGCGAGGTCTGGCTCGGGTCGACGTTCGCCTGCGCTCAGTGCCACAACCACAAATTCGATCCTTTCACGCAAGCCGACTATTACCGCATGTTCGCCTTTTACAACAACACAGCGGATCACGGCCGGGATAACTCTCCGGAAATGCCGGTGCCGACGAAGGAGCAGGCGGCTCAAAAAGGCAAGCTCGCCGCGGAAATCGCTAAACGGCAAGCCATTCTCGACACGCCAACGGCGCAAATAGCCGAAGGTCAAGCAGAATGGGAACAAGAGCAAGCCGGAGCCAAGGCGTTATGGATGGCGCTAGAACCCACAAGCTTGCAATCGGCTGGTGGGGCTACCCTAACCAAGCAGCCCGACAAATCGATCCTGGCCGGAGGCAAGAGCCTGGATACGGATACCTACACGGTGGCGTCGACCACGGATTTGAAAGGCATCACGGCCATCCGCCTGGAAGCGCTGCCGGACAAGACCTTGCCGGGCAATGGACCGGGGCGAGCCGATAACGGCAATTTCGTACTAGGCGAATTCCGCGTGTCAGCCGCTCCGAAGGCGACGCCGGATCAGAGTGAAAAAATCGAGTTGCAGAACGCCACCTCGGATTTCGCTCAGACAGGGCAAGGGGAGTTTCCCGCCAAGGATGCGCTCGACGGCAACCCGAAGACCGGTTGGGCCATAGCGCCTCACATGGGCAAGCCGCATGTGGCCGTATTTGAAACAAAACAGGACGCGGGATTCGATGGCGGCACGGTTTTGACGGTCATTCTCGAACAGAACTATGGCGGCAAGCATATTCTGGGCAAGTTCCGCTTATCCGTTACCACGGCTCCGCGACCGGTGCGGGCAACGCTGTTACCTGAAAACATCGTGAAGCTTCTAGCCACCGATCTCAATCAGCGAACGGCGGCCCAGAAAGACGAATTGGCCAAGTATTATCGCTCCATCGCACCGGAGTTAGCCAAGACGCGTGAAGAACTGGCCAAACTGCGTCAGCAAGATGCGGCCATTCAGCCTCCGACAACGCTGGTGCTCCAGGAACTGCCGAAGCCCCGCAAGAGTCACATTATGAAACGCGGCAACTTCAAGAACCTGGGTGATGAAGTAACACCCGCCACTCCCGCCAAGCTAAACCCCATGCCGCCGAGTGAACCCGCCAATCGCCTGGGCCTGGCTCACTGGCTCGTCAACGGCAACAACCCGCTCGTGGGCCGAGTGCTCATGAACCGGATCTGGGCTCGCTATTTCGGCCGAGGCTTCGTCGAAACCAGCGAAGACTTCGGCGCGCAGGGCGAACTTCCTACCCATCCGGAGTTGCTCGATTGGCTGGCAACCGATCTGGTCGACCGCAAATGGAGTCTCAAAGCGATGCACAAGGTGATCGTAACCTCGGCCACGTATCGGCAGTCCGCGAAGGCGCCGTCTGAACTGCACGAACGCGACCCCTACAACCGCCTTTTCGCCCGAGGTCCGCGCTTCCGTATGGAAGCTGAAGCGGTCCGTGACAATGCCGTGGCCATCAGCGGCCTGCTCAGTCGCAAGATCGGCGGGCCCAGTGTCTTCCCGTATCAGCCCGACGGCGTTTGGTTCAATCCCTACAGCGGCGATAAATGGGTGCTGAGCACCAATGGCGACCAGTATCGCCGGGGCTTATACACGTTCTGGCGGCGAACCGCTCCCTATGCGGCATTCATGGCTTTCGACGCCCCGAGCAGGGAAATCTGCACCGAGCGCCGCCCCCGCACTAACACGCCTCTCCAGGCCCTGGCGACGCTCAACGACAAAGCTTTCGTCGATTGCGCCTGCGCCCTGGCCCGCCGTATGATGGCGGAGGTCAAGGAGGGAGAAAAAGAGCGGGCGATCCTCGGCTTCCGGCTTTGCGTTTCGCGCCCGCCTTTAGAGGCGGAGTTAAATCACTTACTCAAGCTTTATCACGACAGCCTGGAGAAATATCAAAAGGAACCGGCGGCTGCCAAAGCCTTGATTAACAGCGGTCTGACACCTGCCCCCAAAGAGATGAGCGCGGCGGAATTAGCGGCTTGGACAGTTATCGCAAATGTACTGTTGAATTTGGATGAGACGATTACGAAGGGGTGAGGTTGATTGCCAGCACTTACTAAGATTTCGCATTCTCTTTCAGCAGCGTCACAAATGCTTCATGTTCCGCCGTCGCCATCCCTGTCTTTAGTATTTCGAGCACACGGTTCATGTCTCCAGCGATCATCGCCGCCGGGTCAAGCCAAAGCCCGGGAAATGTTTCGCTCCTCAAGATACCATCGTGACCGGGCGCGAGAGGTTGGTATTGGTCGCCTCGCAGCACGAACCAATCAATGGCTTGGTCCTGCACTCGCCAGACGAGGTACTCCTTCGCACCGTTGCGGCGATACACGGTAAACTTGTCATGCAAGTCAATACTGACCGTGCTCGCGGAAATCTCCGACACGAGTTCCGGCGCCAACTCAATGTAATCGTCCTCACTGATCTTGGCTTGGCCACCATGTCTTTTGAACAGGAAAGCGTTTGGTTGATATACATTGGATCGGTCCAGCCGGACGGTTGCGCCTAGACCAGCTTCAACCCCAGGAGTGCTTAGTTCGTAGGTCTTAAAAAAGTAGATGACGTTCAGATGCGGGGTGGAATGATGACCATAACGAACTGGCGAGGACATATAGACGACTCCCTCTATAAGTTCGGCTTTATAAACATGCGGCATCGCACGGTAGCGACGCTCGAATTCTTCCCTCGTAAGCCGATCGCCATTTTCCAAAGGCGGAATAGCGGTTGGCGTCGCGCCGGGAAGGGGGGAATAGGGAACCGTTTGAGGAGTCGTTTGCGTAGCCATTTCAGTAATGCTCTTGATTGGAAACGCTGTTTTACCCTCTCATCTTTGCTATACTTGGGTAGTTTGTCAAAGTGAATGTCCCACCTGCTTCGCCCCTTCGCGCCGCTCAGGATCATTGCCATGAACCCCTTCCAGCAATATCTGCTCCAGCGCACGCGCCGGCAGTTCTTCAAGGATTGCAGCGTGGGCCTGGGCACGCTGGGCCTGGCCTCGCTCTTGAACGAGCGCCTGTTTGCGTCCGAGAAGGAAGAAGCGGACAACCCGTTGGCGCCGAAGAAGCCTCACTTCGCCGCCAAGGCCAAAAACATCATCTATCTACATATGGCAGGATCGCCTTCGACGCTTGACCTTTTCGACTACAAGCCCAAACTTATCGAGCTAAACGGCAAACCCTGTCCGGACTCTTATATTCGGGGCCAGCAGTTCGCGTTCATTAAGGGGACGCCCAAGCTCTTGGGCACGCCGCACAAGTTCACCAAGCACGGCAACTCGGGGCAGGAGATGTCGAGCATCATTCCGCACTTGGCTAAGGTGGCGGACGAACTGTGCATCATCAAGTCGATGTTCACCGATCAGTTCAATCATGCCCCGGCCCAGCTATTCGTGCACACAGGATCGCCGCGTCTAGGCCGGCCGGGCATGGGCGCCTGGTTGTCATACGGATTGGGCACCGAGAACAAAAACCTGCCCAGCTTCGTTGTTCTTGTCTCTGGCACCGCAGCGCCCGACGGGGGGGCGTCGCTCTGGGGCAGCGGTTTCCTGCCGACGATCCATCAAGGCATCCAACTGCGGTCTCAGGGCGAACCGGTAATGTTTCTGTCGAACCCCGACGGGATGGACGCCAAGGAGCGCCGCAAGTCGCTGGACACGCTGAAGGCGCTGAATGAAATTCACCGCGACGCCGTCGGCGATCCGGAGATCAACACGCGCATCGCTCAGTATGAGATGGCTTATAAGATGCAGACCAGCGTGCCCGAGGTCATGGACATTTCCAAGGAGACCAAGGAAACGCATGAGATGTACGGCGCCAAGCCCGGCCAGAAGGCGTTTAGCAACAATTGCCTGCTCGCGCGCCGTCTGGTCGAAAGCGGGGTTCGCTTCGTGCAACTATATCACTGGGGTTGGGACCACCACGGCGAGAGCAAGAACGGCGATATCCGCCACGGTCTGGTTGACCGCTGCCAAGAAACCGATAAACCGGTCGCGGCCCTCATTGCCGACCTCAAGAAGCGCGGCCTGCTCGATTCAACGCTTGTCGTCTGGGGCGGCGAGTTCGGCCGGACGCCGATGAACGAGGAACGCGACGGCTCCAAATGGCTCGGCCGCGATCATCACCAGCACGCCTTCACCATTTGGATGGCCGGCGGCGGCATCAAAGCCGGCACGACTTTCGGCAAAACCGATGAACTGGGCTATCATGTCGAGGACAACGGCGTTCACGTTCACGATTTGCAAGCAACCATCTTGCATTTGATGGGCCTGGATCACGAGAAGTTAATCTACCGCTTCCAGGGCCGCGATTATCGCTTGACCGATGTCCATGGCAAAGTTGTGAAAGGAATAGTGGCTTAGTGCCCATTCCAATCTGATTTGCCGGGCGAACGGGGTTGCGTACGCGCCCCGTGTATTATTTACCCAATTCTCGAGGCGCTTACGCAACCCCGCTCGCCAAGGGTCAAACTAATTCTTCGGACTACAACTGGGCTAAATAGTGATTGGCGAGCCTTCGGCTTATGCTCGAAGGACGATCCCGCCTGGCATAAAGTCTGCCCTCACCGAGCACTACTTCTGCACCTTACGCTCCCTGTTTCTTCGCCGCTCCGGCTAATTCCATCAAGTAACCTTCCGAATCGCGGTCGTTCTGCTGGCGTGCCTTGGCCAGTCCCTCTTCCGCGAACCGCAAGGCTTTTGAGGGCTGCTTCAATGCGAGCATGGCTTCAGCGGCCGCGCCGCGGTACTTCATGTTGGTGGGCATGCGGTCGATGAGGTGTTGAAAAACGTCGGCGGCTTGCTCAGCTTCGCCACGCTTGGCATGAACTTGGCCGCGCCGCAATTCGTAGTCATTGCGGCGGCCGCCATCATTTTGCTCGCAGTCCGCTTTCTCACCTTCGTTGACGATATCGAGCGCTTCATCGGGCCGGCCTTCGTGGAGGGCCCGTTGAACCAGATAAGAGTAATAGGGATAGCGGTCCGTCTTGCCTTGAGCGGGAGGACGAGAGATCAAAGTGCGTGCAAAAGAGCTGGCCAGTTCGTGGGCGTCGAGTTTTTGCGAGGCTTGATAGGCCATTTCCAATTGATCGGTTGTCAAGGTCTCCATGGGCAGGCTGCCCAGTTCCGCCGTGCTCATGCCGGGAATATCGAGGTGAATGCCCTCGCCGGCTTTTTCGACCGGGGCTGCCGCGCCCAGCAAACCTAACTTGCGACGCAACCGGTTGAAGTCGTATTCGGCCAGAATGCCGTTGCCGGCACAATCCTCCATGAACTGGATGACGCCGCGCAGCTTCTTTCGCAGATTAGCATGGCCGGCAGCGTCAATAGGGGGAACGCCGTTGAGCGAACGAAGCGATTTGTGGATCCACGTCTCTTCAAAATACTTCTGGGCATGTTCGCGGACTTGATTCTCGGCCACGGTTTTGTCAGCAACGCCGGCGGGAAACGCCACCGCTTGCAAGACAATATCGTGAAAGGCCGCGGTATTCGTTTGCTCGCGCGGCTCGGTCAGAGCGGGGCCGAGCTTATTTTGGAGATCCCCTCGAAGCCGGTCGAGCGCGTCCTTGTTTGTGTTCCAGATGCGCAAGATATTGCGAAGGACGAGCAAGTTGGCGGCTAGCGGCGCGGGCTGAGTCGAGGGGGCCGCCGTGATGAGGGCGGTCGGTGTGTCGAGCACCATCGCATTGAGAACCCCCTGTTCTTCCGGCGTCGGTACCACGATTAGGCGCCGAGTGCTTTCCAGATCTTGCAGGAAGCCGCCCAATGGCCTTGGATCCCGAATCTGATAGATGTAGGAGTATTCGAGCTGGTCCGCTTGCTGCTCCATCCCCTGGCCATAGCGCAGCACTTCACCCAACGCCCAGGCCGCGCTCGCCTTGTCTTCGTCCTTTTCAAGGGCGACATAACGGTCGAGCGCTTGGAGAGCGTCGGCGTTGTTGCCTAGCCAGGCGCGGGCCAGCGCGAGGTTGTACCAGGCGGCCGAGTCATTTTCGTCCTCTTGAGTCAGTTTTTCAAAGGCCGCAACGGCTTCAGTGAGTTTACCCTTGGCCGCGCCGCTCAGGACGCGATCCCAGGCGGCGCGGCGCTCGCCGGTAAGGGTGGGAGATGGGCTTTGAAAACGATACTCGATGCGTGCGGCCGCCGGCAGTCGAGACTTGGCGCCGAATATATCCTCCAGGCCGTCGCGTAGGTCGGTGTTGGCGGGGGCTTCATGGATGGCCCGATCCAAGGCAGCGCGTGCCGCTATGGGGCGCTTCATGCGCAGTTCGCAATTGGCGATGAGTCCGTGGACTTCGGCCAGGAAATCACGTGCCTCGGGATCGAAGTATTCAGCGGCCTTGCGAAAGAGCAGCAGCGCGCCGGCATTTTCGCCCTCGTTGTAGCGGAACATTCCTTGAAGAAGGTGCCCGGCCGGATACCTGGGATTGATTTCGTAAGCCTTCTGAAGAGCCGCCTCAGCTTCTTCCACCTTGCCGTTTTGATAGAGCAGTTGGGCCTTCCGGCCCCAAACTTCCGGGTTGCCCGGATGCTCGGCCACGACCTCGTCCATCATCTTCATCGCCGTTTCATGCTGGCCTTGGGCGTCTTGCTCGAAGGCCCGGTCGATCGGCTGATGGATGGGTTGACAGCACCACTTGAATTTCTTGCCGCTGCCGCACGGGCAGGAAGCATATGGGTCCATGGCCATGGAGATCGTTTCCTAGCTTGTAAAAGGCAATACCGGGTTAGCTAATTGGTGAGGATAGCAGATTATGCCGTCGCCGGAAACGGGTGGTGAAATTCGTAACACGTTTATAGGAAGCCCTCTCTAACCTGCAATTTCAGGGCGGGCATGGCCTTCTCTTTTCACGCCAAAACCGAATCGAGAGCATTGAGAGCTACCGGCCAGACGGAAAGTTGACACTACGGTTTTTGTGTCCCATGTTACCGATGGAACGCTCCTCCTAGTTGCAGTTCCCGTCCCCCGGAACGACCACGGTTCCTTGCCTGCAACGTGCCGTCTCGTCGCCCCTGGAGTTGGATGCTCGGCGCGGAATGACTGTCCGCGCTCAAACACCGTATTTACAAAGGAACCCGCTGACATGGTAACCACGGACCTCGGCGCTTGTGAATGGTTTGTCTGGGACCTGCGCCGCAGCAATTTGATCGACCGGGGCCAACTTGACCAGGTCATCGGCGAATTCCTCAACCGCCATCCCGGCGCCGAACCTCCCGCTCTGGCTGAATACCTGGTGGGCCAAGGGACCTTAACCCAGTTCCAGGCCGACCGTCTGCTTCAAGGCAAGACTCAAGGATTCGTTCTCGGGCCGTTCACGCTCATGGACGCGCTCGGCACGGGAAGTATGGGCACGGTCTACAAGGCTCAATCCAAGAACGACAATCAATGGTATGCCGTCAAGGTGTTGCCGCGGCGCAGCATGTGGAACGTCCGCATTGCACGGCGCAAGGTCCGTGACTTCGAGCAATGCCAGCATCCCGCGGTGGTGCCTTTCGTGGACGTGGGCACTTCCGGCGGCATGCACTACCTTGCCTGGCCTTTGGTTGAGGGCGTTTCCCTCGACAAGATCGTCGAACGCGAAGGCAAGCTCACCCCGGCGATGGCCGCCATGTACGTTCTCCAGGCGGCGGAAGGCTTGGCCGTTTGCCACAAGCGCGATCTCTTTCATGGGCTAATCAAACCGTCCAACCTCATGGTCGGCGCCGACGGACAAATGCGCATTCTCGACTTCGGCATCGGCAGTCTGCTCGCCGAGACCGAAGGCGAATCGCTCGTTGATACCATGTCCACGGCCAACTCGGTCTCCAGCGGCCTTGACTGTTCGAGTCCGGAAAGCATCATGGACCCGAGCAACCTGACGCCGCTCGGCGACCAGTACAGCCTGGGTTGCGTTCTTTATTACTGCTTGACCGGCAGCTATCCCTTCCCCGACGGGACCGCCGTCGAGAAGATGATGGCTCATCAGACGAAGCAGCCGATGCCGGTGAAGCAACGGAACCCGGAAATACCGGACGATTTGGCCGGCGTGGTCGAACGGCTCATGCAAAAGAGCCCGGAAGCCCGCTTTGCGAACATTAGTGAAGTGATGGAGGCCCTTCGTCGTTGGGCCGCCCCGATTCCGCAGACGAGCCGGCAGATTCCCAAGCTGCCTTCCGCCGCGGCTCGGGAGCCGAGGGGCGATAAACTGCCCACCGCCGCGCCTGTGCTGTCGGAGACTCCGCGGCCCGCCAAGTCCATGGCAGCCCCGTTGCCTCGGCCGAGCACCATTACCGCGCTGCCCACCCGCCAATCGATCAATAAGGCGGCCGCGGCTCTGGCCGCTCCCGCCCGTGCGGCTGCGCCAGCACATCCGGTTGCCGTCCCAGCCGCGGCTGAAGCGCGTCAACCAACTCCGGCGGCTCATCCCCATGCTCCGGAACCTTTTGGCGAGAAAGTCAGTTTCGAGGAACGCCTGGGACCCGTGGGCGTTGTCGTGCTGGCCTGCGTCGCCTGCGCCCTTGCCTGGCTGGTTACAAATTACTTTCTGAAATTCTAGACTAAGTAGGATTGCTAAAAGAATCACCCGATGATCGGCGAGCGGGGGGCGTGAGCCCCCTGATTAATAGTGGAATCAGGGGGCTCACACCCCCGCTCGCCAGGTCAAACTTTCGTCGTTCCTATATAGATTCAAGGCGTCAGGGGGTGCATCATTTCGCCCCCTGACGTAGTGCAGTACCTTCACTTTCTACTTTTCTTCTCCGCTCTGACAAACCAATAAATCCCCTTCCCGGTGGCCGAGTAGGTCATGAAGTAAACTTCACCTTTCTCATCCTCACCGAAGGACATGATGGGCACGTTGGGCTCGCGGATTCGCTGGTTGGCCACGACGCGTTTCTTGGCCTCGTCGTAGCGCAGGGCCCAGATTTTGCCACTGACATAGTCGGCGTACAAGTAGGCGCCATCGAGTTCATCAATGCGATGGCCCCGATAAACCGTGCCGCCCGTGAGGGACTTGCCGATGTCATGATGGTATTCCCAGATCGGATCGATAAGGTCTTTCCTTGGCCCGACGCCTTTATCGCCGAAGGGGTGCAAGCCTTCGCGGAGGTTCCAGCCATAGTTCCCGCCACGAACGATAAGGTCAATTTCCTCGTAGAGATTTTGGCCGACGTCGGACGCCCATAGCTTGCCGGTCTTGCGGTCGAATGCCATGCGCCAGACATTGCGCAGACCATAGGCCCAGATTTCGGGCCGGGCGTCGCTTTTGTCCACAAACGGATTGTCCTTGGGGATGGCGTAGTTCTTGTCTGTATCCTTGTGGTCCACGTCGATGCGCAGGACCTTGCCGAGCAGCGTCTTCAAGTTTTGGCCGTTGCCGAACGGATCATTGGCGAGGCCGCCGTCGCCGTGCGTGAAATAGAGGTAGCCGTCGGCGCCGAAACAAAGTGTGCCTCCGTCGTGGTTCCAGAACGGCTTTTCAATGCGGAGCAGTTCCTCTTCGGAGGCCGAGTCGGCCTTGTCGGGGTCGTCCTTGCTGACGCGGAAGCGCGAAATGACGTTCGTCAATTTCGCCTTCTTGGTCGTGTAGAAGACGAAGAATTCACCATTTTTCTTGTAATCGGGATGGAAGGCCAACCCCAGAAAGCCTTCCTCATTTTGGTTATCGTCGTAGACAACGCGATCTTGTAGGTCGAGGAAGACCTTCGTCTTGGCAACCTTTTGATCGTTGGGAAAAACGTGAATAACGCCCTGCTCCGTGGCGACGAACACGCGATTGCTGCCGTCGCCGGCATGAGTCAACACTAGCGGCCGAAGGGGCGCCACCTGTCCCTTTTCGTTTTCCCCTTTCCAGCCGGTCCACTCCAGATTGGGAAAAGCCACGGCGGTTTCGATAGGAAGCGGAGTTTCGTCAACTTCTTGGCCGGGGACCGTGGCCGAGATTGCATTCACCGTGCCCGCTGTGGTGTTGGCAATCAAAAGAAATTGGCCGCTTGCGTCGATGCGAATTCCGGAGAGGACCGGCATGTCCGCCGCCAGCAAGATAGGTTTGTCGCCAGGACGCGGGATGACAGACACACGACCGTGCTTTGGATCGCTCATGTAGAGCCGGCCGTATTTGTCCCACGTCACGCCGCCTCCACAGTCGGTGGCCAGATTGGCGGCCTTGCCGTCCGCCAGTTTGATCCGCATTAATTCGCCCGATTTGGAGTCGGTCACAAGGATGTGGTAGAAACCGTCCATCGCGATCCCGCCAGGGGAGGTCAATTCGGGCGTCCCCTTGGCATCCACGACGCGATCCACTTTACCCTTCTGGTCAATGCGATAGACAGCCCCACCTTCCTTGGGGCTTCCGGCATCGACGACATACAACTTTCCTTCTTCATCGACGTCCATATCGGTCAATGACACTGGCGGTGACGGGAAAGCAGCCGCGGCGGCAAACACGTTGGCTTTGCCGTTCTTATCGATCCGCCAAACGCGCTTTTTGTCGGTTACGAAGACCCATTCCGACCAGGTCACGATGCCTTTCGGATCATCCAGGCCGTCGGCGAATGGAATCGCTTTGTTGCCTTCGATCATCAAGACCGCGCCATCGCCGTCTTTATCGATCTCGCCCATCGTGGTGACATAGGTTTTGCCATCGACACCGACCGCAATCGAGGAAGGATTCTTTAAACCCTTGACTATAACCTTGGGTGGCGCCTTGGCGAAGACATGCGAGGGGACCAGGATCGATGCGACCATGACGAACCATGTGGATTTTTTCAAGGGAATCCCTCACGGAGAGAATGGTTTATTTAGTCCAAACAAGCGATCTGAAGATGTTATCCGAACCGGCGAGCGATGTCCCATTGAAATGGCGGCGCGTTCTATTGTTTAGCGACGAGCCTCTGGCGAGCGCGCTGGGCGACATCTCCGCGCTCGCCGGAGGCTCGCCGCTAAACGATTAGAAAAAACTACCTTACTGTTTGCGGGCCATCATGATGCCATCTCCCACAGTCAGTAGGCATGCTTCCACGCGGGCATCATCCCGCACTTTCAGATTCAGCGCTCGCAAAGCCAGGGTCTCGGCATCTTGAACCGCGGCATCCGCAACTTTGCCTGACCAGAGCATGTTGTCCAGAAGAATCAACCCGCCTGGCCGGATCAGCCGCAAGCATGCCTCGTAGTAGGCATCGTATTCTTCCTTGTCGGCGTCGATGAACGCGAAATCGAAGGACCCCGGTCCCAACTCGCTCTGGAGCCCTGCCAGGGTAACCAGCGCCGGGCCGAGCTGCAATTCGATGCGGTTCGCGAGCCCGGCTTCTTGCCAGTAACGCCGGGCAATGCGCGTCCATTCCTCGCTCGTATCGCAGGCGATCAGCTTGCCATCCTGCGGCAAAGCGGCCGCCACCGCCAGCGCGCTGTACCCGGTAAAGGTCCCGATTTCGAGAGCGCGTCGCGCCCCGATGGCACGAGCCAGGAAAGCCATGAGCGCTCCCTGATCGGCGCCGATCTGCATCTGGCTATTGGGCAATTTTGCTGTTTCGGCGCGGAGCCGTTTTTGAATCGGCGTCTCGCGCGTGATGCCTTCGCTCACATATTGTTCGATCGCCTCGGACGTGAGTGAGCGTTTGGCCATGGTTCTAACTTATTCCCTAAACCAAGATATCCTCGATCACTTTGCCGGCCACATCCGTGAGCCGGAAGTCTCGACCGGCGTACCGATAGGTCAGCTTTTCATGATCGAGGCCCATGAGATGCAGAATCGTGGCGTGATAATCGTGAACGTGAACGGGATTGGCAATGATCTTAATTCCATATTCATCCGTCTCACCGTACGCCGTGCCGCCTTTGACCCCCGCGCCCGTTAAGAAGGACGAGAACGCTTTCGCATAGTGATTGCGGCCTTTGCTCGTGGCGTTGTCGGTCCAGGGCGAGCGGCCAAACTCGGTGCACCCGGCCACGAGCGTCTCATTAAACAGGCCGCGCTGTTTGAGGTCCTTGATAAGTGCGGCTAACGCTTGATCCACGCGCCGGGCCTTGGGCCGATGGTTGTCCATGTTATCGTGAGCATCCCAGTTGTCACTGGAGCCCGTGTCGATCAATTCAACGACGCGCACACCGCGTTCGATCAATCGCCGCGCGATGAGGCATTGGAAGGCGAACGACTTATTGTCGCCGCGCTTAATGCCATAGAGTTTGAGCGTGGCATCGGTCTCTTTCGAGAGGTCGAACGCCTCGGGTGCCTCGCGCATCAAGCCTTGAGCCGTATCAAAACTCGACGTGCGTGCCGCTAGGTTGAGATCGCCCGGCCGGGCTTGGGTGTGCAATTCGTTTACGTCCTTGAGCATCATCTTTTCGAGTTCTTGCAGCTTGACCGACCGGGCGGGCGTGCGCAGGTTGGGAATCGGCTCATTGCCTGGGACGATGCGAACGCCCTGGTGGACCGGCGGCAGGAAGTTGCTGTCCCACACTTGCGAGCCGGCATAGGGCAAATGCTCGGCCAGCACCATGAACGATGGCAGATTCTTGTTATAAGTGCCCAGGCCGAAACTGAGCCAGGCGCCCAGGCTGGGCATGGGCACGGTCGCCGACCCGGTGTTCATCGCGAGGACGGCCTGGAAATGCTCGACGATATCGGTATGCAGGCTGCGAATTATGCAGAGATCGTCGGCCACCGAACCGAGGCCCGGAAAAAGTTCGCTGATGAAGAGCCCCGACTTGCCATGCTGGTTGAACTGAAACGGCGAGCCCAGCAAAGGTTGCTTGCTTGCTGCGCGCAGATCGACGGAGGGCACGATCTTGCCATGATCGCTTTTGAGCTTGGGCTTGTAATCGAAGGTATCGACATGCGAGACGCCGCCGGAGAGGAAGATGAAGATCAAATGCTTGGCCTTAGCGGGGAAATGACCCGGCTTCGGGGCCAGCACATGCGCATCGTTTACCTGGGCGGCGAGCGCGAGCGACCTGTACAAGGAGGTCCCCGCTAAAGCAGCGGCCGAACAGCACAAGAACTCACGGCGGTGCATGATGGCAAAAACCTATTAACCACGAATAACACGAAAACACGAAAAGAAAAAAAGAGCTCACCGAACAATTCGTTCAAACTCCAGAGCGGGTGGCGAGCGAAATAGATCACCCCTCCTTATTCTGGTATAAAGGATTCGTCTCATGTCACTAGGGGGACACCCCCCGTTTAACGGGTTTAGGATCGGGGTGTGACTCAAGCTGCCTTTGTTCCCTTTTCTTTCGAATAGTAACCGCCTCTTCTTAGATGAAAGCGCTTCAAAGCTACTCAAAAGGATTTACGTTCCGGCTCCCGCCTTCTTTTTTCTGCTTTCATCTCATGGATTCGTCTCAGGGCCCCAAGCCAGCCGATCCCGGCCCCATTTAGCTCCGCCCATGCAGGTGACCTTGCAACGTTACCGCCCCACGATCCGGTAGCTTTATTACTTATAGATAATCTCCATTTTCGTGTCATTCGTGTTTTTTGTGGTTATTATTCCTCAATCCACATACACGAATTCATTAGCCGACAAAATAATCCGTGCGTAGCTGGTCCATGCTTCAAGCTCCTGCTTCTCCTCGGGCGCCCCTGATCGAGCCAGCCCTTCTTTATATTGCTTCAGATACAGACTTGCTTTATCCACCTCGGCCGCACCGGGTGGTCGGCCCCAGGCAAGCTCGACCATGCGCTCGATGCGATTCGATTCTTCCGAGGTCGCGGCGATCAATTTCTTAGCCAGGCTTTCCGCCTGTTCCTTCACGAATGGATTGTTCATCAAATAAAGCGCCTGCAAGGGCGCCGTGGAGGACGTCCGTTTGTCCGTGGAGTGATTCGTATCCGGCCCATCGAATAGCGCCAGGAAAGGATGGCGCTGCAACCGCTGCGTCATAAGATATACGCTGCGATGATTGGATGGATAAACTTCTTTGAACGCGTTGTGCTGGGTCCAACCCCACTGGCTTATCGGCGGGAAGGGATGGACGCCGGGGTGCTGGCGATCGAGATTGCCGCTGACGGCCAGGAGAGCGTCTCGGATCGCCTCCGCTTCCAGCCGGCGGCGCTCGAAGCGCCAGTGCCAGCGATTGCCCGGGTCTTTGACCGCATTGATCGGGTCATTTGTACTCGCCAATTGGTAGGCCTTCGACAGCATGATGCGCCGATGCAGCGCCTTGATCGACCAGCCGTCTTTGATGAACTGCGTTGTCAACCAGTCGAGGAGTTCCGGATGGCTAGGCGGTTCGCCGCGCACGCCGAAGTTTGACGGCGTAGCAACGATTCCGGCGCCAAAGTGGTAGTGCCAGACCCGGTTAACCAGGACGCGAGCCGTGAGCGGGTTTTCCGGCCTGGTCAACCACTGCGCCAGTTCCAGCCGGCCACTTGAGTTGTCGGGAAAGTGAACCGGCGCCTCCCCAGTCAAAAACCTGGGCACGCACCGCTTGGCCACCGGTCCGGGATTATCAGGATCTCCCTTCAGTTGCATCCGAGTCTCAACAGGCTTGCCTTCGCTGACGGCATAGGCCCCCGGCAAGTCCGCGGGCAGCCCGGGCCGCTCCAGGTTCCGCAGATCGGCCCGCATCTTTTTCAACTTGTCCTCAAGCACCTTGCTCGTCTGATCCCGTTTCTGCGTTCGTTCCAAAAGCTGTTTCTTGAGCGCCTGGACCTCTTTCTTTTCGCTTTCCTGCATCTCAACTTGTTTCTTCAGTTCTTCGATTTGCTTGTTGGCTTCCTTCACGTTTTGCGCGAGCGGATCCTCTTTTTCGACACGGCCAATGTCAGATTGCAGTTGATTGATTTTCTCTTGAAACGCTTTCATGCGCGGTTCGGCATCGCCGGGCGGCGGCAGCGGGACCATGTGCTGCCGGCTAAAACCCTTCGACGCGAGTTCTTCCGAGCCGGCGTAAGGGAATGTGGTGTTCGCGAATATCGCATACAGGCCGTAGTAGTCCTCCATCGTGATCGGGTCGAATTTATGATCGTGGCAGCGGGCGCAGCGCAGCGTCATGCCTAGGAAGGCGGATCCCGTCGTTTCGATGGCGTCTTCCAGCGTCAGGTGCCAGAGTTCGTAAGGAGCGGTGGCATAGCGGCGCGACAGCGCGAGAAAACCGGTCGCGATTACCCGCACGGCATACTTTTCCTTGGGCCCCTGTTTGGCCAGGATGTCGCCGGCCAACTGTTCACGCACGAGTTCGTCGTAGGGCTTGTCGGCGTTGAAGGCGTCGATCAAGTAGTCGCGATAGAGGCGGGCCTCCGGAATGGGATAATCCGCGTTGTCTCCAGCCGTGTCGGCGTAATGAGCCACGTCCATCCAATGCCTGGCCCAGCGTTCGCCGTACGCCGGTGAAGCGAGCAACCGCTCCACAACCTTCGTAAAAGCGTCAGGCGACTTATCCGCAAGAAACGCCGTCATTTCCTCGGGCATGGGCGGCAGGCCGATGAGGTCGTAGGTGGCTCGGCGAAGGAGTGTGCGCTTGTCGGCTGGCCCGACCGGCTTGAGACCTTGCTCGCGCAGCTTGACGGACAGAAAGAGATCGATGGGATGATCCGACCACTTGTCCGGATCGGCCGGCGGCTCAGCGCTTTTGACCGGCCGAAACGCCCAGTGCTCGACGCGCACTTGGTTCGGGATGCCTTTTGTGTCGGGCCACACGGCACCCTGTTTCACCCAGGTTGCAAAATCAGCGATGACTTCCTTGGGCAACGGTTTGTCGGGGGGCATCTTCAAGGTTTCATGCGTCCGGCGCAGAGCTTGTATGAGCAGGCTCTTATCCGGGTCGCCTGGGACAATTGCCGGGCCACTATCGCCTCCCTTGAGGAGGTTTGCCCGCGCATTTAGCCTTAAGTCGCCTTTTACCTTGTCACCGCCATGACACTTGCCGCAGGTCTGCACGAGAACAGGGCGAATCTTGACCTCGAAGAAAGCCTCGGTGTCCGGCGTTGCATTTTGGCCAAGCAGCGGAGCGTTTGCTCCCAGCACCAAAAGACACGCAAGGACCCTCGCCATATTTCGCCCCCATAAACCGGCACACGAAACAGCCCACCATCTTATCCGAGGAGGAGAGGAAACGAAAGAATTCACCGGGGCGACCATTGGTACAGTTTGTAGTGGATCGATTTATCGGGCTACCTGATCGCATAAATGCGAAATTAAACAACCTCGGTCGCTATCCGAAAGAGACTGGCGGCCTGCACCGGGCCTGCCACTCGGGCGGCGAGAATGGTATAGCCACGGTGCATAAGCGCGTCGGTGTGCCCAAAGGACTCCACAACCATGGGAGCCAACTCTTTGGGCTGTTTCGTCACCAGATAGAAGCGTCCGCTGGCTTTGAGGAGCCCACGCGACCTTTGGATGAATAGCTTGGCGATTGCGGCGTGGGCGAAGTATGGCGGATTGGCCAGCGCGACATCGAAGTTCTTGGCAGGCAAGCCCTCCATTGTCACGGTGGCTACCGTCTTGTAACTGAGCAAGCCGTTGGCTTGGGCATTGAGTCCCGTAAGGGCCAAAGCGCGAAGGTTGCTGTCAACGAAAGTTATCGTACTATCAGCGCCCGTTCGCTGGGCGGCCATTATGCCGTTGGTGCCGCAGCCGCAACCCACGTCGAGCACGTTTTCACCCGGATTGAGAACGACGGCCTCAAGAAGGGCCCGCGCTCCTTCGTCCATCCGTCCATAAGTGAATACGCCCGGCCGGGATAGGAACCGCAGCGAGGGTTGCCCTTCCTCCCCACGCACTTGAAAAGTGATCTCATGCCGGCGGCGCGCTCGATCGCCCTCACGCGTACACCACAGAATAGAGTTAGAATCGCCGGTGTTCGGCATGTGGACGCGGCCAAATGTTTTCTTGAGCAGACGGGGAAAGAATTGATCGCTCTGAAAAGGCGTCGCGACGATAAAATTGCCGCGCGGCCGCAGAACGTGATAGGCCTGTTCCACCATATCGATCTTCAGTTCGCGCTCGCCGCCTTTGGGAGCCGGATAAACCACCGTCTGAAACTCTGCCGGCAAGTCCCAGAGATCGGCAGCGGCCACGACATCCGCTTCCAACCCAATCGCGGCGAGTTCCTCACATAACCGCTGGGCAGGGTAAAGGTCCATTTCATAACAGGTCACGGCCATTCGCGGCAGGTCGGCCAAGAAGGGGAAAACTTCTCCCGGAGTGCTTAGGATGACGGCAAGAGGACCACGCAGTTTGTCGCCGACGGTCTTCAAAACTTGGCTCAAAAGGGAAAGACTGACCTTCTTTTTGCGCAGCGCCATGCGATATATCTCGTCCATCTTTCCGGCGAGCGGGGGCGTTAGCCTCCTGATGACAGCCCGATGTCACCAGGGGGCTAACGCCCCCCGCTCGCCAAAGCGGTCGCGGCTTCGAATTAATGATTCTTGCCCGATAAACGAAAAAGGGCATCGTAATCGATGCCCTTTAGCTCCACTAATGTCCTTGCGAGGTTTAACCCACTTTCTGCACCGCTTCGTTGAGCGGCGGCCATTCCTTCTCCAGGCCTTCGTCTTCGATTTGCCGGAGCTGGGCGTCGGAAATCTCAAATTGTTTCGTCACATGTTGACGTGATTCCGCAACCGTCATAAGGCCCATATCTTGGGTGGTAACGAGAGCGTGGAATATCTCTCGGCGTTGTACAAGGGTCAAGCGTTTCGCACGCATGGCAGTTTTCCTCCAGACCAAATAACCAGTCAAAATGGCAGGCAAAGGCGCTTCCTGTCCGGCCCGCGCAGGCGCAATCCTTTAGAGCACCGGCTCGCATCACTCTTCCGAATCAGCAAGGGCTTGCAAGGAAGCAGGACACGCGACAGGCACACGGAGTTCAGCCCGAACACCAGGCGAGGAACTCAATGATTATCCAATAGGAGTGCGTTGAGTCTCCTTTCTTAGTATACTCAACGACCCTCCCAAAGTGTTGCGAAATTCCGGTAATTTTCACTGGGATTATCAGGCAAGGCGTGTAACCTACCGGCTGGTCCATTTACACCGTACTTGCCATCGTCCCAATGACTTCTGGAGAAGGCGCCATGAGGAATGCGCGGTTTAAAACTGTTTTTTGGCCTCTTTGGCTTGGCCTTTGCCTTGTCGCGGTGGATCGCAACAGCACTGCCGAGCCGCGTTCCGAACAGCCGACCGATAAGGGAGGCTCCGAGAAGATTAATACTCGCAAATCGCTTGTTAGCGCGGCTCTTGATCCCGATGTGGAGGACCTGCTAGTCCTCTACAAAAACCTTCACGCCCATCCCGAATTATCCTTACAAGAGGAAAAAACGGCATCGCGCATGGCCGCCGAACTGAGGAAGCTCGGCTTCAAGGTAACGGAAAAAGTCGGCGGGCATGGCGTCGTCGGGGTTCTCAAAAATGGCGAAGGGCCAACCATCCTGGTCCGCACCGACCTCGACGCCCTTCCGGTCGTTGAGAAGACCGGACTACCCTATGCGAGCAAGGAACGCGGCCGCGATAAGGACGGCAACGATGTTGGCATCATGCATGCCTGCGGTCATGATATGCACATGACCTGCTGGGTCGGCGCCGCCCGAGTCTTGACCACATTGAAAGATCATTGGCAAGGGACCCTGGTCTTTATTGGTCAACCCGCCGAGGAGGTGGGCAAAGGCGCCAGGTCCATGCTCGAGGACGGCCTTTTTAAGCGCTTTCCCCGACCCGATTATTGCCTGGCGCTGCATTGCGATCCAATCCGTCCTCATGGAGGCATCGCCTTCACGGACGGCATGGCGCTGGCCAATGTAGATGCCGTTGAGATCACCGTGCGCGGCAAGGGGGGCCACGGCGCCTGGCCGCACATGACCATCGATCCCATCGTCTTGGCCGCCCGAATTATTCTCGACTTGCAGACCATCGTCAGTCGCGAGATGAATCCCGTTGATCCAACGGTCGTTTCGGTCGGATCAATCCACGGCGGCACCAAGAGCAATATTATCCCCAGCGAAGTTGAACTTAAACTGACCGTGCGGACGACCAAGGACGACGTTCGCAAACACGTTTTGGAAAGTATCGAACGGATCGCCAAGGGCGTCGCGGCGACCGCACGGGCTCCGGAGCCCACGGTTAAAGTTGACCTAAACGAATTCACGCCGGCTTTGGTAAACAACAGCGACCTGACGCGCAAGACCGTTGCTGTGTTCAAGGAGGCGCTAGGGCCCGACAAAGTCTTTGAAAGACCGCTCGTTTTGGGTGGGGAAGATTTCAGCCGCTATGGCCGGGAAAAGGTGCCGATCTTCTTGTATTTCCTCGGTACGGTCGCTCCTGATCGCATCGCGGAGGCAAACAAAGAAGGCGGCGCGCCGCTGCCGTCGCTGCATTCGGACCTCTTCTATCCGGTTCCGGAGCCCAGCATCAAGACAGGTGTACTAACCATGAGCCTGGCGGTTTTGAACTTATTGGGGAAATAGCTTCCTATGGCTTCCTTTGGCGAGCGGGGGGTGACAACCCCCCGTGTAGATTTAGAACAGTGTGGCCATCACGGGGGGTTATCACCCCCCGCTCGCCTACAAGTCCGTCTTGCTCCGTTCTTGCAAAATGGTAACGATGGTCGCGATGGAAACCACGTTGCGCGCAAGAAAGCTCGGTCAGACCCGGGCATGGAGTCTTCTGGCTCTCCTGTTGCTTGTCGGCTGTGATAACTCGCCGGCTCCGGATGTAGACGAAGCTTCTCCAGAACCGGCCGACGCGGCCAGTCTCTTCGATCCCACAATTGCGGGTTCCGTTCAGGGGCGAGTTCATTGGGAAGGGAAACTCCCCTGCGTGCCATTGTTCCAAGCTCCGACGAGCCCGCGAACGGAGCAACGCGGCAGCGAACTGTTGAATTGGCCCAATCCCAATGTGCCTCGCATTCATCCCAAAACGCGAGCGGTTGAAGATGCGGTTATTTATTTAAGGGGGATCAATCCGAAAAAGGCCAGGCCTTGGGATTTGGATCCGGTAATCGTAGAGATGCGGGATTATCAGTTTCACATCCTGCAAGGCAAGCATGCCAGGCGAACCGGATTTGTACGGCTAGGCGACGAGGTGGAGATCATTTCCCGGCAAGAAATGTTTCATGCTGTCCACGCGAACGGCGCCGCTTTTTTTTCGTTTCTATATCCCGATCCCGATCGATCGGTCAAGCGTCGGCTAAACGAAGCGGGACTAATCGAACTGACCAGCGCGGCCGGCTACTTTTGGATGAGGGGCTACCTCTTTGTATCCGACCATCCCTACATTACGCGGACCAATTCGCAGGGGCGCTTTGATTTGGCTAAGGCGCCTCCTGGAGAATATGAAGTCGTTTGCTGGCTGCCCAACTGGCGCGAGCACCACCATGATCGCGACCCGGAAACTTGCTATTGGACGCGGTTGTATTTTAAAGAGCCGCTTGAAATCAGCCAGAAGATTACGCTGGCGAATCGGGAGTCGAAAGGCATCACTTTCACAATATCGGAAATGCAGTTTCCTTGATGTCATCCGCCTAGTTACATGGAAAGATAGACGTAGCCGCTGAAGGTCACGGCTGTCAAGCCTGCCAGACAAGCAAGGGTCCAAAGCACACTTTTCTGACGTGCGGCTAAAGCGAAAGAGCTGATCGCCATGCCGGCTTGAGCCACCAACATGCCGTAGAAAAAGTTCTTACTCCGCTGGCGATGACGCTCCGAAGTTAGGCCGCTCTTGTGAACTTGAATCTCATCGACATAGGCCAATTTTTGATTATAGTCGGCCTCGCGGCGATTGCGCAAGCCGTTGTACTGATGCAGAACGGCTCGGAATCCCTTTTGCAGTTTTTCAATCTCCACTTGTAGCTTGCCGGGAGACAAAGCCGTTTGTAAATTCGGAATGGATTCCCTATTGGTTTCCATTTCAGTCGCTTCCTGAGCTTTTCTCAGCACATTGAGGACGGAAATCGCCAATGCCACGTGGCGCTTGATCGCGCCATCGACTTCAGTCAATGCCTTGGTGAGCGATTCCGTGGCCTCATCAGCCTGCTTGGCATTTGTTTGCGCCGTCTCCAAGGCTTGCTGAATCGTCTCATTACTAAGGCCGGAAACGACTCGGTCTACCTCGCTATCGGTGCGGCGCTCCGCCAGCGCCTGCAAAGCCTCTTTTATCGAAGGATCTTTAATGGCCTCGTCGTCTGTGCCGGCCAATTTCCCGCGCACAAGAGAGTCGAATACCTGGCGAACTTCAGGCCGATTCAGAACCTCGTGAATCTCCTTCTCCGAGTTGGCAGCCTTGCCAGCTTCCGCCTGTGCGGTCGACTGGACCCGTTCAAGTGCTGAACGCACCGAATCCTCTTTACCTGATTGGGACGAACTCACCTTCCCAACCAGCTCCCCCATTTCCTTGCCAACCCGGCGCAGAGCGAGTGAAACGCGATGCGCCGAGGCCTCCAGTTCCGATGGATCGCTTAAATTGACTTGCGGTTGCAGCATTTCAGCCGTGTTTTCGAGGCCGCTGCCGCGAATGCGCTTGGCCTGGAAAAATCCCCATTGGTCCCCCGCCTTGGATTGATACTGAGCGGCAAGCGACCGATGGTATTGGGCCTGGGTCATTTCACTGGAAGATAGGCCAGCCAAAAGCGTCGAGAGAATGGTCATGATGACCGGAGTCGTGGTGAGAATCCGTTCCCAGATGGCCTTGGGCACGGCGGACGAATCGGCCGTTTTGGGTGTCTCCATGGATTCGCTCACTTCAGCGGTTTCCGACTACTCCTCGCTCGGCCTATTGCCAAGATGGCGGGCATACTCCTCGATCACCTCGGCCTGTTCGTCCGTCTCAATCGAGCCGGGCCGAAGGCGACGAACGCGGCTGATGGCGTTTTGAGGCGCCATGCCTTTGTTTACCAAGTAAGCGGCCAGGACCACGCCGGTCCGGCCCAAGCCCGCACCGCAGTGCACGGCCACTCCCATTTGCTGTTCGATGGCGCGGTTGATCGCGGAGACGGCACGATCGATCTGATCCAGCGTCGGCGCTTCCATGTCAATCATGGGCACATGAAAAACCAGAAGGCCGGACTCATTGACCCAATCGCGCCGGAGGCGGTCCTCCGTAAGCGACACCAGCAATTGAATGCTTTGGTTGCGCAACCAGAGCAGATCATCTATGTCCGATGGACGAGCCATAGCCGCCAAGTAGGGCTTCTCAATCCAGGAGAATCCGTGGGGTGGCGCCATAAGCATCATCAAGATCCCGTCCGCAACGGTTTCTGCCCGAAGCGAGAACGCATGCCGTTAACCTGTTCCCACACTTTGGGCTCAATCTGCAAGAAATCAATCAAGTTGCCCGTCGAAATCCCCAAGCAGGCGGCCGCCTCGCTGACGCGCGCTTCGACGGCTTGCAAGACATCCAAAATCAGGCCAACAATGGGCCAAAAGCGTGGATCTTTTCTTCCCACGTAAAGACGGCCATCCCCATCGCGTGCCGTCTGCAGATCGCGGATGCCGGCCAGCGAGCCTGCCGTCAATTGGTCCCTTTGAATGTCTTCTCGCAGCTTGAGAAACAAAGCTTGCCGCAAGCGCCGTAAGGCCTTTGCCTTGTTTTCGTACTGCGAGCGGCTTTCTTCAGCAATTACGAGCAATCCCGAGGGTGGATGCCGTAGGCGAACGGCGGAACTCGTCTTGTTCCGCTTCTGCCCGCCCGGCCCGCTGGCACGATACGTGTCCACTTCACATTGACCCAGCAACTGGGCATCCGTCAGGCTTGTCCATTGGGCGCGGTTTGTCATAATTTGGGAAGTTCGTTTAGCGGCGAGCCTCCGGCGAGCGCATAGCATCACGCGCTCGCCGGAGGCTCGCCGCTAAACGAATCATGAATCACGCTTCCAATTTCCAGGGCGAGCGCATGTCGCGACTGAGCCACTTGTTGGCTTCTTCGTCGTCAAATTGCTCCTTGACGGGGTCCCATTTCAGCTTTTTGCCGGTGCGCAAGGCGATGACGCCGATGTGGCAGACCGTGACCGAGCGATGGCCAACCTGGGCTGGACAGATCGTTTCCTTGCGGCTGCGGACACAGTCGATGAAATTGCGCATGTGGTCGTTCGATTGATAGAGACGGACGGCTGTCGCCGGCAATTTCTCATCGAGTAGGGCCTTGTCGCTGGCCTTAATTTGGCCGCGGTCCACGAAGATCCACTTGCCGTCCTCACCGATAAACTTGATGCCGTTTTGGCCGCCGCTGGTGCACACGAGCTCCGTGCCGTTGGCATAATTATACTTGACGGTGAAATCGGTATGTACGTTGTAACAATTGGGCCTCTTGTCCGCGTCGCCGGTTCCCTCGACTGCGATGGGGCCGGAATCATCCATACCCAGGCCCCATTGGGCGATGTCGTTGTGATGCGCGCCCCAGTCGGTCATTTTGCCGCCGCTGTATTCGTACCACCAGCGGAACTCGTAATGGCAGCGCTGCGGAATGTAGTCCACCTTGGCCGTCTGGCCCAGCCAGAAGTCCCAATCCAAACCCTCGGGGGCCGGAGCGGTTTTGAAGGGCCCGGTTTTGTTCTTGTCGATGCCGCCAATGCGTGTCTCAACAGTTTTGATCTTGCCGAGCCGGCCATTGCGAACGAGTTCGCAGGCCAGGCGGAATCGGGCATCGGAGCGCTGTTGGCTGCCGACCTGGAAGACCCGGCCGGTCTCCTTGGCGACTTTCAGAAGAGCTTTGCCCTCCGCAATGGTGAGCGTCATGGGCTTTTCGAGGTAGACGTCTTTTCCCTTGCGAAGTGCGTCGATGGCGATGATCGTGTGCCAATGGTCCGGCACGGCGATCGTGACGGCGTTGATGTCTTTGTTATCCAGGAGCTGGCGGAAATCTTTGTACTTGGCGCACTCGAAGCCTCCCTTTTTGAAGAGAGCGGCGCCTTGGTCGAGATGGGCCGCGTCCACGTCGCAGGCAGCAATGTATTTGACGCCTTTCTGTCCTTTGGCATCGTTGAATATGTCGCGGCCCCGGCGAGGCTGGTCGCCAATGCCGATTGCTCCCATGACGACCGTATCACTGGCCGCCTTCCTGGCGCCCCCTTCTTTTTCCTGTTCGGAAGCCACAATTTCCCGCGCGTACCAGGCCGGCAAGCCCGCGCCAATGGTTAGAGCCGTGAAAGACCGCTGTAAGAAGCCGCGCCGGGAGAGGTTCCCTATATTCATGTGCTACTCCTGAAGGTTAGGACGGCGAATAAGGACTTATCTTAGCATCCCCTTTTGGCAAAGGGAAAAGACAAAAAGGCGGACTTGGAAATCGTTCAAAGGCGAGGGGCTCAAGACGTGGCCAAGATGTGCTGTTCGAGATCGGGACGAGGCTCCAATTGGCGATCGCGTTGACCTCGGGATAGAGCGAAAACTGTCGGCGGATCAAGCTTTTCACCGCGTGCGCGACGGCACGCCTGTTGCTTCTTACGGCTTTCCAGAAACCACGGGCGCAGGCAGGTCTCGCAGGTCAGGGCGTAAGTCTTGAGTTCCTCGGTCAGCCCGTCGCTCCAGCGAGCGGCGATCTTATAAACGGCGTCTCGGCCGCAACCCGGCTGATGGCAAACCAGACGATAGGGTGGCATCGGCACAGCAAGAGTCCCAAATCTGGTTACGTTTCGCGCCTGCGGTTCGCCCAGCAATCGCCCCACTCATCAATCATGCTCAAACGGAACCGGCTCGCCCTTGATCTGCGCCAATGCGTTCATGGCGGCGCGCTGTTCCGCTTCCTTCTTATTGCGACCCCAAGCCCCCCGGTAGCGCTGGCCCCGGATGACTGCAGCGACCTTGAAACACTTGTTATGATCGGGCCCGTTCTCGTCGAGGAGGTGATACTGGGGTGTTGCGCCCAGTTCGCGCTGGGCGACCTGCTGAAGGGCGGATTTATCGTTGCCGTGCGCTCCGTCGGCGACCTCTTCAATCTCGGGTCCCAGGTATTTGAGGATTAGCTCACGCGCCGGCTCCAGGCCCCCATCAAGATAAATGGCTGCGATAAGCGATTCAAATACGTCAGCCAGGAGGTTGGAGGGAACGACCGCATGAAAGCTCATGCCTTTGCCCAGGAACAAATAATCGCCCAGGTTGAGCTGGCGGCTGATCCGGGCGCAAATACGCCGGCTGACAACGACCGACTTGACCTTGGTCAAGTCGCCTTCCTGGTAATCCGGAAAGCGCAAATAGAGTTGCTCGCAAGTAACCAGACCGAGAACAGCGTCACCCAGGAATTCGAGACGTTCATTCGACCCTAATCGCGTGTTTGCGCCGGAAGTGTGTGTCAATGCGGCGCGTAGAAGTTCGGGCTGGCGAAAGCGATATCCGATAGATTTCTGGCACTCCTCCAGAATCTCGGCTTCGTGTTGTAAAGTCAGGTCCTGTGCCATGATATCTTGGATTGAGTCATCGAAGGCCGCACTAAGGAAAGTATCATTGGGCCACCCCTTTGTCAACGCGGCAGTCCTCTTGACCTCCCGCGCCGGGAATGACATGATCCGGCGCCGAGTTGATAGCTTAATCGTCTGAATCCAGAGTAGATGGGCAAATGTTGGGCCGGCAACCAAAAAAATCCGCTCGTCCGTAAACCTTTCATGCCCAATCTTGCGTATTATTATTTAGGGCTACTGTTCAACGCCTAAGTCCTATCATGGGCCGAGACTACCCACCCTTGATGCCAGTCGCAGCCGGCATGCACATTCCAGGCGACCGCATTTTCAGGTCGTTCTGATTATTAATGGATCGGGGAATCGTAACGCGGCATTGACGCTCGCGATTCCTCGCTATTTGGAGGATTGCTTCAGATGAAACGTTGGTCGATGGCTTTTCCCTTTCTTCTCGTCGGCGCTTTGATCAGCGGCCTGGTGTTCGGGCCCTATAGCCTCCAGGGACAGGCGCCGCATACAACCGTTGTCCCCAAGGAATTGACTTCCTATCGCGATATCGTCAAGAAGGTCCTCCCCGCAGTCGTTAGTATTGAAGGGAAGGCCAAACCAGTTGCCGCTAAAGATAAAGATAAACGCCGCCACCCGCCTATCGACGAAAGCAAGGTCCCCGAGGAATTCCGCCGCTTTTTCGACCAGCAGGGACAGCTTGAAGACCAGGACGCCGTGCCGCAATTAGGCTTTGGATCCGGTTTCCTGGTGGATCCCAAGGGCGTCGTCTTGACGAACTATCACGTCGTCGAAGGCGCGGACCAGGTCATCGTCGAGCTTCAAAACGGGCGCAAATATACGTCACGCGACATTCACGGCGACCCCAAAACCGACCTGACCATCATTCGACTTACGGACAAGGAGCCGTTTCCCTACCTCCAGATGGGCGATAGCTCTCAAATGGAAATTGGGGACCGCGTCCTGGCCGTCGGCGCGCCTTTTGGTCTGACCGGCTCGGTGACGAGCGGCATCGTCAGCGCCACGGGGCGAAGTCTTCGTATGAACATGTATGAAGACTTCCTTCAGACTGACGCCGCGATAAACCCCGGCAATAGCGGCGGCCCGCTTATCAATCTTGAAGGCAAAGTGATCGGCATTACGTCCGCCATCAAGAGCCGGACCGGCGGCTTCCAGGGCGTGGGGCTGGCGATTTCCAGCAACCTGGCTCAGAACATCATGAATCAGCTTCTCAAGGACGGGAAGGTGCGCCGTGGTTATCTCGGTGTGCAGATCAAGGACATCGAGGATCAAGACCTGGCCAACCGACTAGGAGTGGTTAACGGCAAGGGCATCATCGTTTCCAAGGTCCTTGAGAAGGGGCCAGCCGCCAAAGGTGGACTGCATGACGGCGACGTCATCACCAGCCTGAGCGGCAAGGCGATCGAAGACGGTCGCGAGTTGCAAAAGGTGGTCGCGACGGCTCCCCTTGGCAAGCCTATCGATGTGGCCATCGTCCGCGATGGCAAACCGATGAACTTAAAGGTCACGGTAGAAGAGCAGCCGGCCAACTACGGCAATGCGCGCGTTTCGCTGCCCAAGGTGCCCCGTGATGCTCAATCTGTCGTGATCGACAAGATCGGCGTCGAGGCTATGGATATGTCGCCCGACATGGCGGAGAAGCTCGGTTACAAGGAAGAAACCGGGGCCTATGTCACGCGGACCCAGCCGGACGGCGCCGCCGCGGAATCGGGCCTCGTGCGCGGCATGTTGGTGACGCGCATTGATAAAAAGTCAGTGAAATCCGCCGACGATTTCAAGGATCAAATAGCGAAGGCCTCGCTCGAAAAAGGCGTATTGCTCCAGGTCTATACGCCGCAAGGCAGTAGCTATGTGCTGTTGAAAAAAGCCGCTGACTAATAAGGCCGGCTTTCAAAAAACTCAGGCGAGCGGGGGTGATAACCCCCCGTGTAGTTCTAGTAAGGTTTGGCTTAGGCGAGCGGGGGGTGAAAACCCCCCGTGTAGAGTTTTAGCACAGTGTGGCCATCACGGTGGGTTATCACCCCCCGCTCGCCGGTCTACTAGTTGCGTATAGGTCTCCCGAACCAGTCTCAGTTTATCCTCCCAGCGGAATTCCTTGTCCAGACGGGCTTGGCCGCTCTGCCCAAACCGCTCTCTTAATTCCTTATTTCCTGACAGGCGAATAAGGGCGTGTGCCAACCCATCCAGGTCGCCGCATCGCACCAACAGGCCATCAAGCTCATGACGTATAACGGCCGCCACGCCGCCCGCGCGGTAAGCCACATTCGGGATACCATTGGCCCAGGCTTCCAGGAAAACCATTCCGAACGAATCTGACCAACTTGGCATCGCGAACAAGTCAATGGAGGCAAAGAAATCCTTCTTCTTTTGCGTGTCGAGAACGCCCAACCGCCTCACCCGGTCGGTGAATTCAAAAGACTTCCAAAAGAAGCGGAAATTGGGCATCTCCGGGCCTGCCAAGATAACCCGAAAAGTGGCGCCCGCCTGCCAGGCTCGTTGGGCCGCGCGAAGGAGATCGACTGTGCCCTTTTCGACACTGTTGTTGGCAAGATGGCCGATTACGACGCCATCGGGAGCAATCCCCCAATCCGAGCGTGTCGCCTCCCGATTGCCTCCCGTACAGGAAGCGTAATCCACGCCCATTCCTTGTAGAACGATCTTTTGCGGGGCAAACCCCGCATCCAGGAGAGCGTCGCGCTCGATCGATGTCTGCACGAACACGCGATCGGAATCTCGAAGAAGCGCCAGCAGAGCCGGTGATAGGTAAGCTCGCCGCGTCTTGTCATGGGGCGCGTCGGGATTGCCGAGATGTAGAAAAGGCGTCAAGACGAACGGCACGCCAAGGCGCCAGGCCAGCCGCCTGGCGCATAGCAGTGGGTAGCCGTAAGGAAAGGAGCCAGCGTGTACGATGTCGAATTGCTGATCTCCCCGAGCGGCCTCTTGCCACATGCTTGGCGCGATGGGGTTGCACGACTGCGTCAGGCATTGCCAAGATTTGTTGGGAAAGAAGGAAAGAAGTTTAAGGATGCGACGCTGCTCAGGGATACGCCAAAGAGCGTGGCGGCGAACCTCAACGCCGCTTTCAATGTCCCTTCCGGGCCGCAGACACTTGCCGCGTGAGGACCAGAAGGCCTCCAAATCGATGGCCGTGGTGGTGTGGACTGTAAGCCGATCCCCTTTCTCGGCCAGATAGCGGCTCAGCCGGGCAAAATAGGCTTCCGATCCGCCAAGCGCGGGAGGATAACGCTGCACAAAATGGGCCACTCGCATCCGGCCGTCCTCGTTTTCTCAGCCTTGGGGATTCGTGGAAAAACTGCTCCGTTGGCGATAGCCAAAGCCTCCCCGAATTGAGTACAATCCCAAGGCTCCTTCGTTTTATCCGATTCCCCATGCGCGCATACCTGCAATGATACCAATCTCCAAGATGGCCGCTGCCGTACAACCCTCCGCGACCATGGCCGCGGGCGCCAAGGCCAAACAAATGAAAGCCGAAGGCATCAACGTCTTCGACTTCAGCCTGGGCGAACCTGATTTCCCTACGCCTGGACATATTTGCAAAGCAGCCACCCAGGCCATGCAAGAAGGCAAAACCCACTATACACCGGCCAACGGCATCCCCGAACTGCGCAGCGCGGTCGCGCGCTGGTATCAGAAGACTTACAACATTCGGTATACGCCGGATCAGGTCCTTATATCCAACGGCGCCAAGCACTCCATCCACAACGTCCTTGCCGCCACGGTTGGTCCCGGCGACGAGGTCATTATCCCCTCGCCTTACTGGGTGAGCTACAGCGATCTGGTGACCATGACGGGCGCGACCTACGTGCTAGTGCCGACTACTCTGGAAAGCGACTTCAAGATGTCACCGGCGCAACTCAAGGCGGCCATCACGCCGCGCAGCCGGTTGCTCATGCTCAACTCGCCGTCGAACCCGACCGGAACCGTATATACCCGTCACGAACTCGAAGCTCTGGCCGATGTCATTCTGGATTCCAAAATCGCTGTTCTCAGCGATGAGATTTACGAGCGCCTCATTTTTGGCGATGCCAAGGCCACGTGTTTTGCGACGCTGCGGCCGGAACTGGCCGAACGGACGATCACGGTCAGTGGTGCAAGTAAGACCTATGCCATGACAGGCTGGCGCATGGGCTGGTCTTTGGGGCCGGCTCCCATCATCAAGGCGATGGCCAATGTCCAGAGCCAAGAGACGGGCAACCCGTCGAGCATCAGCCAATACGCCACGCTGGCGGCCCTGGAAGGAGACCAAGAGTGTATTGAGAAAATGCGCCGGGAATTCGAGGTCCGCCGCGACCTCGTTTGCAAGCGCCTGGCCGCCATGCCTGGGGTCAAGTGCCGCATTCCGGGTGGCGCCTTTTATGCGTTCTTTGACGTCTCTTCGCACTATGGCCGGACGATTCGGGGCGTCAAGGTCGTGGACTCGATGTCCTTTTGCCAGGCTCTTTTGGAAAAGGCCCACGTCAACGTCGTTCCCGGCGCCGCCTTTGGCGCGGATAGCTATGTGCGCTTGTCCTATGCCGCCAGCCGTGAACAGTTAAATGGCGGCCTCGATCGCCTGGAACAGTTTCTTCAATCAGGAACTTGAGATGAACGTCTTATTGATAAATGAAGAGGAAGTTCGCCATCTATTGACGATGGATATGGCCCTGGAAGCGGTGGAAGAGGGGCTCCGCAAGTTGGCCCTGGATGAGGCGCAAAACAACCCGCGCAACCGCTGCCAGACCGATCATGTCATGTTGCACGTCATGTCGGCTTCAGCCAAAACCTTCGGCGTGCTCGGCTACAAGGCTTATGCCGCGAGTCGCAAAGGCACGCAATTCCACGTCGGCCTTTTTGACGGCAAGACTGGGGCGCTCCTGTGCCTCATGCAAGCGGACTATTTAGGTCAAGTTCGCACCGGGGCCGCCAGCGGCGTGGCAACGCGCATCATGTCTCGGCCCGAGGCGTCAGAAGTCGGGGTCTTTGGCAGCGGCAAACAAGCCCGCACCCAAGTGCAGGCCGTCTGCAAAGTTCGCAAGATCAACCGTGTTCAGGTCTATAGCATCAATGAAGAACGGCGCCGGGCTTTTGCCCATGAAATGAGCAACGTGTGCGAAGTGGAAGTCGAGCCGGTTGTCCATCCTGAGTTGGCCGCGCTTGACAAGGACATCATCATCACCGCTACAACGAGCCGCGAGCCAATCTTGAATAGCCCTTGGGTGGCTGAAGGAACGCATATCAACGCCGTGGGATCCAACTTTCTCGCCAAGGCCGAACTCGACGCCGAATTGGTTCGCCGCTGCAAGCCGATTGTTGTGGATAGCAAGGACCAGGCCCGTCTGGAAGCCGGCGATCTTGTCCAAGCCCTCGAAGACGGCACGATCCAGTGGTCCGATGTCCGTGAGCTGGGCCAGGTCATCGTTGGACGTTACCCCGGCCGGGCCCATCCGCAAGACGTGTCGCTCTATAAGTCCCTGGGAATCGCCGTCGAGGACGTCGCCGCCGCGTCACGCGTCTACGCCAAAGCGAAGGCGGAAGGAATGGGGAAGTTGATTGAATGGTAAGCGCCGCCTTAGCAAGCCGCATAGAAGCCGATCTCAATCTGCCTCATTGAACCCCTAAAAAACTGCGAAATGTGACCAAAGTAGTGGGTTTGGATGGTCCTAGGGATGTTTGCTGAATGAGTGTGCGAGCCAAGTCGAGGAGTTGCTGGGCTTCTGTTAGTGATATGGGCTTGCGCGCGAATTTGGCGAGATCGCACCGCTCGAGTAGGTCACGCACGAGCGTTCGCTGTTCCGCTGATAAAGGTTCGTCACTTCGCTGACTTGCCATGAATTCCGCCGTAGTCAACGAGGTCACGCCAAGCTGGTAGCGCCTATCGAGATAGCGCCGACATACGTCGGAAACGAGCGTAGCAAGCTTCTCCTCTTGCCCGGAATGCATCAGGCCGGGCAAATCGACCCGATCCAACTCCCGCAAGGCCCACTGGTCAGGAGGAATATTCTCTCCCGGACGGCGCAGATAGCCCCTTAGCCAAAAGGCGGCCGCGACAAGGATCGTGCCTCCCAAAACGATTTCGATCCACATCATCCAAGGAATTGTTTCCTTGTCGGATGGGACATCCTCCGGGGGAACAACATCGCGAAGCTCCTGCAGGTCAGCTTGCAAAACTTCGGTTGTCACATGAACGATGATGGGTTGCCATTGGAGTGTTTTCCATTGGCCTCCCGTCGACCGGTCTCGAAAACGAAGGGGCGGGAGAAGCAGGCCGATCTCGCCGGGCTTCGACGGATCAAGAACAAGGAGCTGGCGGACTTTCAGGGGGCCAGCGACCGTTTCGCCTTTCAATTCTTCGAGTTTGCCAATCCGCCAAACCTTCCAACCTTCAGCCGACCAGGTGGGGTCGATGGGCCCCACCTCTAAACCGGCATCACCCGAGACTTCTAGCGCCAGCGATAAGGAGTCGGACAAGCGGATTTCGACCCGGTTCTCCTTCAAGTCTTCGGAGGGTACGTAAACGATCCCCTGGCCTTGCCTCTGGATCTCGGCCCACGCACCAGTAGACTCCTCTGCCGAAACGAACGCTTCGGGCGGGCAGAAGAGCAACCAAACGGCGATCACCAACCCAAGGCCTATACTTCCCAATCGATACCGGCCTCTCTTCTCCCCTCTCCCCTGTACTCGGGGGAGAGGGGTTGGGGGTGAGGGGGCTAGAGTACTTCGCAAGGCTTGGCCCATCTTTTCAGCCCCTCTGGACCAAGCATAGGGGAGAGAAGGGGCACAAGCCCCCGCCAATGCAGGGGGAAGCATTTGGAGGCCTGTCATGTTCTCCTCAACCGGCGTTCACGCATTTTGAAAAAACGGATTAGAGCATCAAGATGGCCGCCGCTCGTGGACACATCGATCAAATCGACGTGGGCCGTGCGGGCGGCCTGGCGCACCGACTGCGCCCGCTGGTCTGCCGCTCGCAGAAACTCTTCTCGCAGCGCTCGACTGTTGGTATCAAGCAGAATTCTTCGTCCCGTCTCCGCGTCTTGCAGTTCCAGAAAACCGACGGCCGGAAGTTCTTCCTCGCGTGGATCGCTGATCTTGATGGCGATGAGATCGTGCCTTCGTCCGGCGCGCTTGAGTGCCTGTTCGAAATCTTGATCCAGGAAGTCGCTGATCAGGAAAACAATAGACCGCCGATGCAGGACGCGGTTCAGGTAATCAAGTCCCGCCCGCAAGCACGTTCCTGTTCGCTTGGGCTGAAAATACAAAACATCGCGAATCAGGCGAAGGACGTGCCGGCTGCCTTTCCGCGGCGGCACGAAGCGCTCGACTTCATCCGTAAATTGCACCAGGCCAACGCGGTCATTATTGCTGACTGCCGTGAATGCGATCAAGGCGGCCAACTCCGCGGCAACCTCGCGTTTCTGCTGGAATTGGGTCCCAAACTGATGGCTGGCGCTGCAATCAATGAGCAGGACGACTGTCAGTTCCCGCTCCTCGACAAAGCGCTTAATAAACGGCTGGCCCATGCGCGCGGTGACATTCCAATCAATGGTGCGAATGTCGTCGCCCGGTTGATAAGCGCGGACTTCCTCAAAGGCGATGCCCGCTCCCTTGAATACGCTGTGATATTCTCCACCCAGCAGGTCCTCGACGGCCCGCCGCGCCTGGATCTGCAACCGGCGAATCTGGCGTATGACTTCACGGGGCAACATTGGCATTCTCGCTGTTCAAGTTTAGCTATCGAGGGTGGAGGAGCGAGGAGGAAGGAGCAAGGATGGACGATAGAGGATAGAGGAGCGAAGAGGAAGGAGCGAGGATCGAGAAATCCTCGGTTCCAGGCTCTGCCTGGGACCGCACCTCCGCGAAGCTCTGCTTCGCCTCCAAACCAACAGAACCCATTGATTCCTCGATCCTCCATCCTCGATGCCCTCTCCTCCATCCACGATCTTCGATCCTCACCCCCCGTAATACGCTATCACAGCATTGACCGCTTTGTGCCAGCGCGCCAGGCGTTGCTCTCGAATCTGCGGGGAGAGTTTAGGTGTGATCTCGCGGGTTTTTCCAGCCAGGCGCTGCCATTCGGCGAGATCGGTCCAAATTCCTGCCTTGAGACCGGCCAGAGAAGCCGCGCCCCAGGCCGTGGCTTCATTGTGACTGGATGGTTTAACGGAAAGACCCAGAAGGTCCGCCTGGCATTGTAGGAACCAGTGGTTGGCGACCATGCCGCCATCGACCCGCAGAGCACGCAAAGGAGTCGCCGTTTCACGATTCGCCGCCTCAACCAGGTCCGCGATTTGGAAGGCGACCCCTTCTAGGGCGGCTCGCGCCAAGTCCGCGCTGGTGGTTCCTAGCGTTAGGCCGAATAGAACACCGCGCGTGTCGGGCGCCCAGTGGGGCGCGCCCAGACCCACGAAGCCGGGCACGAAAATGACCGGTTCCTCGGGGTCGGATGCCTTAGCGAGGGATTCGCTGTCCGAGGATTTCGAGAACAGCTTTAGCCCGTCCCGCAACCATTGGACGGCTGCGCCGGCCACGAAGACGCTGCCTTCAAGAGCATATTGGGGTCGTTCGTCGAGCGTGGCGGCCAAAGTAGTGAGCAGGCGATGCCTGGACTGGATCGGGTGATCGCCGGTGTGCAGCAGGAAAAAAGCGCCGGTTCCATAGGTGCATTTGGCATCTCCGGCCGTGATACCGAATTGGCCAAAGAGGGCCGCCTGCTGGTCGCCTGCCACTCCCAGAATCGGGATTCCATCCGGGAGAAAGGGCAAACCCTTCGTCTTGCCAAACTCCGCGGCGCTTGGATGGACATCCGGCAACATCTGCCGTGGAACCTGAAAGTACTGGCACAGCTCCTCGTCCCATGATGCCGTGTGCAGGTTCAGGAGCTGCGTGCGTGAGGCGTTGGTTACGTCCGTGGCGTGGACCGTGCCGCCGGTGAGTCGCCAGATCAGAAAGCTGTCGATCGTTCCGCAGGCGATTTGCCCTGAAATGGCGCGGGCGCGAAAGTCCGTTTCCTGCTCCAACAGCCAATTAATCTTGGTGGCTGAAAAATAGGGATCTAGCACTAATCCAGTGCGTTCGAATAGCCATCGCTCGTCGTCCTTATTGTCCTGGCAGAAATCTGCTGTCCGGCGATCTTGCCAGACCAAGGCGGAAGTTAGCGTTTTGCCGGATCCCCGCTCCCATAGTAAGACCGTTTCCCGCTGATTCGTCAGGCCAATGGCGGCTAGGTCGCTCGCTTTCCTTTTTGCCTGGGCCATGGCTTCGGGGATCACGGCGACCAATGAAGTCCAGATCTCTTCAGGGTCATGCTCCACCCACCCCGGTTTTGGGTAGTGCTGAGTTAATTCGCGGGCTGCGCTGCCGATGTCTCGACCATTGGAATCCCAGATTATTGCCCGTGTGCTGGTCGTCCCCTGGTCAATGGCAAGGATGCAGGTTGGCGACGCCATGAGAAAGGACCCTTTTGACCGATCAAACATTTGCCGCCATGAAAAAAAGCAGCCGATCTATTCTGCCGTTTTTCCCCCAAGGGCAAAAGTGAACTATATTCACAAAGGAAGGTCCCATCCACCTCCTTGCGCTTGACGCTAAAGCCGGATTAAGCGGCAGCGCGCCAAAGGCAGCAACCGGACAGGGCCTGGCCGACTCGCGAACGCTTCTCTTTCTTGCTCGGAGGGTGACACCGGCCATGTCCATGATATGCCCGCAATGTCAAGCGACCTATGAACAGCGGCTGAAATGCCCCACGTGCGAGGTGCGCCTGATATACGCCGGACCCAAGGCAGTTCTGGAAAAGGCCGCCAAGGCGGTTAGCCCGCTCCAAACGTCTTGGGGCCGCATGTTCCTGGGCATATTGCTCGCTCAGGGCCTCTATTTCGGCCTGCACAAACTCTGCTTGGCCGGGCTGTTGGCTTTCGGAGAATCGCTGCAAAATCAAGTCATGACCGCGCTCTATGGCCTGATCCTCCTCCAGGCCATCCAGCTTGTGAGCTTGATCGTCGGAGCGACGTTGGCCGGTGCGGGCCAAAGGTGGGGTTTTGTTCTGGGGGCCGTGGTCGGTCTTTTCAACGGCATCCTTTCCTACGTGTTCCAAGACACCCCCGGTCAAATTGGGAGCCTGGCAGCTCTTTTCGGTATGCCCCTGGTACACACCGTTTTTGGCGGGGTAGCCGGTCATATCGGGTCCTCAATTTGGAAACCGTTGGCGCCGCCCGAAGAACCCAAAGCGGCAATCATTTTCGAAAAAAGAATCATCGGACCTTCCCAGACGCATCCTTCATCGTTTTCCGGGCCGGTTTCCTGGCTGCGAGTCGCTTTTGGTGCGGCGTTCGCGGTGTCCGGGACGCTCTTCGCCAAGAAGATCCTGGAAAACGTGGTGGATGTCAGCGAAGGGAAACTAACCACCGATTCCTACCTCCAAGTCGAGTTGATTACGTGGGAAATCCGCGCGCTGGCCATTTTGCTCGGCAGCGCTCTCGCCGGTTCAGCAACCGCCAACAGTCTCAAGCAAGGCTTCGCGGTAGGCCTTTCTGTGAGCGTGGTCCACCTCATTGGCGCTCTTGGAACTCATGCTCTGTCCATGGATCAGGCGATTTTGACCATCACCTGCGCCCTGGCGCTTGGCATCCTTGGCGGCTGGTTTGGCGGCCAACTATTGCCGCCTTATCTTGGAACCTGGCGCTCCCGCCATCGCGGACCGGGCTCCATTGAAGCAGGAAACTAAAGGTCCGGATGGGAATCAGGACGGGCCTCAAGTCCGGCTTCGCGCCGATCCGCAAGAAGTTATAATTCGCCGGCCGCCCAAGGTCCACAGTCCATTTAGAGAAAGGATGCTCTGCGATGCTGCCGCGCCCATTTTTTCGCTCCAGCGCCTGGGACGCGATTCCCGCCCTTTGCGGCATCGGCATTGTTGCCCTCATCTTGTGGACTTTTCTCAACTTCCACAGCTTATCATGGTGGTTCCTCGGCCCGGCATTCGTCGCCATCGCCTGGTCTTATTGCTGGAACATGCAGTGCATCTCGCACAACTTCATCCACAATCCCTATTTCAAAAATAACTGGCTGAATTGGGCCTTCAGCGTGCTGGAATCGCTCGCTCTCGGTGTACCTCATGTGCTCTATCATCACTACCACATGAACCACCACTTCGGCGACAACGATCGCAAAGGGCCTGACGGCACGACGAAGGATTGGTCGTCGATCTATCGCCACGGCAACGGGGATGAGCCGGAAGCCTTCTGGAAGTATTGTCTGGTCAGCTTCTTTCGCGTGGAGCTGGGGCCGGTCGTTCGCGTCGCCGCGCGGCACCATCAGTTGCCACAGCTTGCCTTTGAGACGCTGGCATTGGTCGGCTTCTGGCTCACGATGCTGATCGTGGATTGGCGCTACTTGGCTTTTTATTACTTGCCTTCTTATTACCTGGGTTGGGTGTTGAGCTACGCGGAAGGCTATCTGGAGCACTACGGCGCCATGCCGGGCAACGACTATGCGAACTCGGTGAGTTCGTACAACTGGCTTTACAACGTACTCTGGTTCAACAATGGTTATCACCAGGAGCATCACTGGGATCCGAAAATGCACTGGACACGAATGCGGCAACTTCACGAGCAAATCAAGCCGCAACTGCTTGCCAATCACACGCGCACTCTTCGGGGGCCGCATATCACAGCGCTGGTGGAGGATTGGCTAAATGGGAGCAAGCCCCCATTTCCGAATGATGGCGAAGTACAAGCGGCGGCTTAGGGATTTTGTGGGCGCGAAACGTAAACACGTTGGGCCAGAGCAAGAATGAGCATGCACGCTACAATAAGGGCAAGGAAGCGTGACGGGTCGGGAACGTACCGGCGCGGAGCCCGGGCGCGATCTCGCCGTTGCAGTCTCCTTCCCGGTACCGAGCCTGTCATGACTTTGCCGATCCGTCATTTGCCTGTCTTGCAGAATTGGGACTGCCACGTTTGCGGCAACTGCTGCAAGGAATACCCCGTCAGCATCACGGACGAGGAAAAGAAACGCATCGAGGGACAGGGTTGGGACAAAGAAGCGACCTTCGAAGATACTCCGCTCTTTAGATCCATAGGCCCTCTCTGGAACCGCCGCATTCAACTTAACCGCAGGCCGGATGGGAGTTGTGTCTTCCTCAGCAACGAGGGTCGATGCCGCATTCATGAACGCTTTGGGGCCGAAGCCAAGCCACTTCCCTGCCGGCTCTATCCTTTTGTGTTAATACCCGCCGGCGATCACTGGCGGGTTGGGATGCGGTTTGCATGCCCCTCCGCGGCCGCGAACAAGGGCCAGCGCCTCACCGGCCACGACGCCTCGCTCAAGGAGTTCGCCAGGCTGCTCGAATCGCGTGAACGAATTGCCGACCGCATCAAGCTCAAAAACCTGCCGCCCCCGAGCCTGCAACCCGGTCAGCCTATTGAGTGGGCCGATTTATTTCGCTTCATCGAGGCCATCGCGAACCTTCTCAAGGATCCCCAAGACCGCGTGGAACGCCGGCTGCGTAAATGCCTGCACCTGGCGAAGCTGTGCCGGCAAGCGAAGTTTGATCAGGTCAAGGGCAAGCGGCTCGATGAGTTCTTGAACGTCATTTGTTCAAGCCTGGATGCCGAGGTCCCAATCGAGCCGCCGCTTCAGCCGCCGTCCTGGATGGGCGGGATTCTCTTTCGCCAGGCTCTCGCTTTGTTCGCTCGTAAGGATTCCGGACCGAATCGAGGTCTGGCGGCAAACGGGCGCATAGCTTTGTTTGCCGCCGCCTGCCGTTTTGCGCGCGGCCAGGGGCCTGTTCCGCGCCTACACGATCACCTTGGACAGACGACCTTCGCCGAAGTCGAAGCCCGCCGTGAGCCGCTATTGCCGGAAGTGGAAGAGCTGCTGGAGCGCTATTATCTGACGAAGGTCGGCTCCCTGCAGTTTTTCGGTCCCGGTTACTTTGATGTATCTCTGTGGGAAGGCCTCGAAGCGCTGCTTGTCACGTTTCCCGCTATCCGGTGGTTGGCTCGCGCCATGCCTGACGTGCCTCGCTTGGAGGCCATGGCTCGAGCCGTCAGCATGGTGGACGACCACTTTGGATTTAACCTGGTGTTGGGCACGGCCCGGCAGCGCCTCAGCTTTCGCATCCTGACTCGCTCCGGTGAACTGGAAAAGTTAATAGCCTGGTATGCGCGCTAGCAACTGGCTGAAACTGGCGAGCGGGGGGCGTTAGCCCCCTGATAATGGCGAGCAATAAGCCTTAGGACGTGTCATCAGGGGGCTTATGCCCCCCGCTCGCCGAGGCAGGAGTATCTCTCGTCAAGGAAGACGGAGCATGCGGACTCGAATCCTCGATTTGGACGGCAGCGTTTGCTCCCAGGAGCGACTGGTCAAGCGCTATCGGCCGGCGGTGCAATCACGGGAAGAATGGGGTCCGCTGCTGCGCCTCGCATGCAGCCACGGTCTTTTCCAGCGCTTTGAATTGACTGTTTCCGGCTGGCTCAAATGCACGAGTCAGGGTCAACCCGCGGTCACTTTTTGCGGCTCGGGCGACTTTCATCATGTCAGCTTGGCCCTCTTGCGAAACACGCCGGGGCCGTTCAATTTACTGGTGATCGACAACCATCCCGACTGGATGCGCGGCGTGCCGTTTTTGCACTGTGGAACGTGGCTCTATCACGCCTGCCAGTTGCCGCAGGTTCAGGCCGTCTACCACGTCGGCGGCGATGTGGACTTCGATAACTACTACAGTCGATTGGCTCCCTGGCCCCTTCTCCAATCCGGCAAGATTGCCGTTCTTCCGGGTATCCGCCGTTATGAAAAAGGCGGATGGTCCGCGTTATCGAACACGCCCGTACGTGGTCCTGATGGGAAGGAACTCGATGGCGGCCGCATGTACAAGCTGCTGAGGCCTCACGAAAAACAGCTGGCGCGCTGGCCACTTTACATATCCTTGGATAAAGACGTGATGGTCGCCTCCGACGCGGCCGTCAACTGGGACTCCGGTCACCTGCATTTACCAGAAGTCGAGACCATTCTGCGGACTTTTCTGTCGCTCAGTGGCGGCCGCCTGGCCGGCATGGACATTGTCGGCGATTGGTCGCCGGTGCGCGTTAGCGGACTGATGCGCCGCCTGTTCCATTGGACGATGCATCCGTCCCTCGCCATCAACCCCGCTCAGGCTGCATGGCTCAACGAAGAAACGAACCTTCGTCTCTTGGATACGATCCAGGATTGTTTACTGCAGAGCTTTGCACGGGCGGCCTAAGCGATCAATCAAATCTCGATAGACTCGTGGCGAGCCCGGTCGCGTAAGCACCGGGAGGACTCCCGGTGCTTACGCGACCGGGCTCGCCTGGTTACACGAACCCTCGGACCGGATGAGGTTGATACGGCGCTTCCAAATCCTTGATTTCTTCCGGGCTAAGATCGATGTCCAAAGCCCCCAGCGCATCGTTGAGATGGTCGATTTTGGTCGCGCCAATGATCGGCGCCACGACGGGCGGCTTGGCTAAGAGCCAGGCCAGGGCGATGCGCGCCGGCGAAACGCCGCGCCGGGTCGCCACTTTGCGCACCGCTTCGACGACGGCCATGTCGCTGGGATGATCGTACAGCATGCGGGCGAAGTCGTCGGTTTCCGCCCGTTTCGTGGACGAGGCATCGTCGATGCTCTTGCGTGTTCCAGCCAACAGGCCCCGTGCCAACGGCGACCAGGGGATGACCGCGATCTTCTCTTCCACGCACAACGGCAACATCTCCCGTTCCTCCTCGCGATAAGCGAGGTTGTAGTGATTTTGCATGGTGACAAAGCGCGCCCAGCCATGGCGTTCGGAAAGACTCAAGGCGTTGGCGAATTTATAGGCGTGCATCGAACTGGCGCCGATATAGCGCACTTTACCTTGCCGCACGAGCTGGTCGAGGGCCGCAAGGGTTTCTTCCAGCGGCGTATTCGGATCGGCACGATGGATCTGGTAGAGATCGATGGTGTCAAGGCCCAGTCTCTTCAGACTGGCTTCGCATCCCTGAGTGATGTGCTTACGCGACAAGCCGCCCATGTTCGGCCCGTCGCTCATGGGGTTAAAGACCTTGGTAGCGACGACGCATTCCTCCAGTTTGGCGTATTCCTTGAGCGCCCGGCCGGTAACCTCCTCGCTGGCTCCGAGAGAGTACATATCGGCCGTGTCGAAGAAGTTGATGCCCTTTTCCACGGCCAGGCGGAAAAAAGGCCGCGAGGCGGCCTCGTCAAGCACCCAGGGCCGCCAGCTCGGGCTGCCGAAGCTCATGCAGCCCAAACAGAGCCGTGAGACCGTGACGCCGGTGTTGCCCAGGAGGGTGTATTTCATCGTCGCTGCTCCTTTTTTTTCGTCTCTTTTCATTCGACTCCTTGCAGCCTCATCATATCCCGGTTATCACGGGAGAAGAACGTTTTACGGTTTTACCCGGGAGGATGCTCGCATGGCCTTGCTTGCCAGGCGTAATTTATGTCTTGCGTCAATCTTGACTCTTCTTTTGGCCGGCCCAGCTTGGTCCGGCAATTGGCCGCAGTGGCGCGGGCCTGCCGGCGATAGCGTCAGCGATGAGACCGGCCTGCCCCTCAAATGGGACGAGAAGACGAACATCGTCTGGAAATGCCGATTGCCGGAATGGGGCGCCAGCACGCCGGCCATCTGGGGCGACGCGATTTTCGTGACCACGCAGGACCGTGAAACACTGTACCTTCTGAAAATCAACAAAAAAGACGGCAAGATGGAATGGACCCGCAGAGTCGGCACGGGAACCATTCCCCGCCAACCGCTGCGGAAAAAGAGTGATGACGAGCGCCGCTCGCAACGCTTCCACGATCTGCACAATATGGCCAGTCCTTCGCCCGTGACCGATGGTGAAGTCGTTATCGCGCATTTCGGCAACGGCGACCTGGCTGCCTATGACTTTGCCGGCAAACAACTCTGGACTCACAATCTGCAGAAAGAGCATGGCAATTACACGATTTGGTGGGGCCATGCCAACAGCCCGGTGCTTTACAAAAACCTCGTTATCTCGGCGTGCATGCAGGATTCACTGGCCGACCTGGGCACGCCAAAAACGGAAAGCTATCTCGTTGCGCACGATATAAAGTCCGGCAAGCAAGAATGGAAAACTCTCCGGATGACCGGCGCCGCAGCCGAGGAATGCGACTCCTACACCACGCCGGTCTTTCACAAGACCAATGGCGGCGTGGAGATGATTGTCATGGGCGGCAACCAGATCGACGGCTACGACCCCGCGACCGGCAAACAACTCTGGTATTTGCCGGGCATCAAGGGCGGCCGCACGATCACCGGGCCCACCATCGGCGCTGACTTGGCCTATTGCACGCAGGGCATGAAAGGCCCGCTCTTGGCCGTGAAGCTTGGCGGCGAGGGAAAGCTTGACCCGACCAAGGACGTGGCCTGGAAGCAAACACAAGGAACGCCTGACTCGTCCACGCCCGTGGTCTGGAAGGATTGGCTCTTTTGGGTCAGCGACAACGGTTTCGCTCAATGCGTGGACGGGCGGACCGGCGAGTTGAAATGGAAGGAACGGCTGCCCGGCGACTACAAGCCTTCGCCGTTGGCCGTCGAAGGCCGCATTTACTTCCTCAATCTCAAAGGCCATTGCACGGTCGTCGCCGCCTCGGCCAAGTTCGAAAAACTGGCCGAGAATCAGATCGACGATGACACCATCGCGTCACCCGCGATCTCCGACGGACGGATTTATCTGCGCGGGCATAAAGCGCTTTACTGTATTGGGAGTAAATAGATTTCTCGTTCAACCTCGGTCCCAGGCACAGCCTGGCAACGAGGAGACCGGCCGTCAGACGATTGCACCCTTATCTGCATCGCAAAAAGAGCCATGCACAACAGGAATGAAATTCGAGAATCACCCTCACGACACCCGGCTCGTCTTCCGCTGGCCCAAGAATGGTTGGTCTTCCTCTTGGGGTGGTTGGTAATCATGCCATTGGTTGCGATATGCATCCCCATCTGTGCAGTCGACTCATTGTGGAGAGAGCATCGGGTCCGTCGAGTCTATCGGAGTGTGAAGCGGCTATTGCATTGGAACCAAGCAAGCCAGATGTTGTCCTCAGGCCAGGGGACACTCATTATCGAAGTGCATTTGCTGGAGCGATCTGGCCGTGTGTGGTGGGTCGAAAGTGATCTTAGAGCAAGGCACCCTGATTTCCCACTCGCCCCCGCACGTGTTTTGAACCCATCGTTCGATATCAAGGAACGCTTTAGGCTGCTCACAGACGATTCTGCCAGAGCTTGGTGGAATACTCACCTTCAAGAATTGCGTGAGAGCGTGTTCTTGGTTCAGATGCCTCACACATTTTGGTGGCGCCCGCACGAGGTGCTGGCGATGCCTAATGCTGTGGCCGTAGACGACCATTGGACGTCCAGCTTTTATGAGCACTGCATCTAGTGCGGGCGTCAAGCATTTGTTAGGTTTGAGTTCCCCGGGCATTCCATCCGAGCTTCAGGAAAAGGTTGCACCATGATCCGTTGCATTTCTTCATTGCTAGTTATGTTCATTTTCTGTTTCATCGGCTCTCGCGTTGTAGCCGGTGAGCGGCTCACACCGGCGCCGTTCCAGACCGGTCGTTCGGTGACAATCGCCCCCCACGGCATGGTTGCCACTAGCCATCCGTTGGCCGCGCAAATCGGGCTGGAGATTCTGAAGAAAGGCGGCAACGCTATCGATGCCGCCATTGCCACCAACGCGGCAATGGGACTTATGGAGCCGATGAGCTGCGGCATCGGCGGCGATCTTTACGCTCTTGTCTGGGACGCGAAATCCAAGAAGCTTTACGGTCTCAACGCCAGCGGGCGTACACCTTACAAAGCCACGCGTGAATTCTTTGCCGGCAAAGACTTGAAGGAGATCCCGACCAGTGGCCCGCTGAGCTGGTCGGTCCCCGGCTGCGTGGACGGCTGGGACGCGCTTCACCAGCGCTTCGGAACGATGAGCTTCGACCAACTCCTGGACCCCAGTATCCGCTATGCCGAGGACGGCTACCCGGTGACCGAAGTCATCGCCGGCTACTGGCGCGCCGGCGAAGCCAGACTCGCCAAGGATCCGGATGCCGCCAAAACGTATCTCATCGAAGGCCGGTCGCCGCGCGTGGGCGAGGTGTTCAAGAATCCGTATCTGGCCCGCAGCTATCGCCAGATCGCCAAGAACGGCCGCGACGGCTACTACAAGGGCCGCATCGCCACGGAAATCGTCGCCTACTCCGCCAAAGTGGGCGGCCTGTTTTCCATGAAGGACTTTGACGATCATACGTCAACATGGGTCGATCCGGTCAGCACGTCTTATCGCGGCTTCGACGTGTGGGAGATTCCGCCGCCGGGCCAGGGGATAGCCGCCTTGCAGATGCTCAATCTCCTGGAAGGCTTTGACCTCAAGAAAATGGGCCCACGGTCGCCCGATTACTGGCATGTCCTTCTGGAAGCGAAGAAGCTGGCTTACGCCGACCGCGCCCGCTACTATACCGACCCCGCCTTCGCCAAGGTCCCAGTCAAGGAGTTGGTCTCAAAACAATATGCGGACGAGCGCCGCAAACTCATCGATCTGAAAAAGGCGGCGACCAAGCTGGATCCCGGCGACCCAAAACTCGGCAAGAGCGATACGATTTATCTGTGCGTGGTTGATAAAGACCGCAATTGCGTCTCTCTGATCCAAAGCAACTACAATGGCTTCGGCAGCGGGCTTGTGCCCGGCGATCTCGGCTTCGCTCTGCAAAATCGCGGCACCCTCTTTGCTCTCGATCCCGATCATGCCAACCGCCTGGAGCCGCACAAACGGCCCTTTCACACGATTATCCCGGCAATGGTGACGAAAGAGGGCAAACCCTGGTTCACCTTCGGCGTCATGGGCGGCGACATGCAGCCGCAAGGGCATGTGGAAGTGCTGGTCAACCTCATCGACTTCGGCATGAATGTTCAAGAAGCCGGCGAGGCGCCTCGGCTGGAGCACGTCGGCTCGGCCACCCCCACCGGCAAACCCGGCGACAAGGATGGCGGCACGGTCTTGGCCGAACACGGCATCTCTGACAAAATCATCGAATCCCTCAAGGAACGCGGGCACAAGGTGGCGCGCGTGAAGACCAATGGCGGCGGTTACCAAGGGATTTTAATCGATCCCAAAACCAATATGCTGCACGGCGGCTCGGAGGCGCGCAAGGATGGATGTGCGGTGGGCTATTAATTCTAAAGAGCTATCTCCTCTCTCCTGGTACTCCGGGAGAGGGGTTGGGGGTGAGGGTTTTACGAATAAACCTCCAATCGCGAAAACTGTTCTGTCGCGCACCCCTCACCCCCGACCCCTCTCCCCTGAGTACAGGGGAGAGGGGAGCAAGGCATCGCCTGACAAAGGTTTGTATCAAGGCTTCTCTGCAATGGGTCGCTGTAGGATTAACGGGTCTAACCAATGAACCAAATTCATCCCCATAGCGTCTGGATTGGCCATTCGGGAGATAGTCGCGACTACAAGCGGATTTTTGATCAAAATATCAAAGCCATACTTTCCTTGGCAGCCGAGGAAGCTAACATTCAGCCGCCCCGCGATTTGATCTATTGTCACTTCCCTCTCTTGGATGGAGCGGAAATCGACGAGCAGGTCCTTGACGTTGCTATTAAAACCGCGGTCACTTTGCTAACCGATGGTGTGCCCGTGTTGGTCTGTTGTAGCGCCGGAATGAGCCGCGCTCCATCAGTTGCTGCCGCGGCTCTTTCAATCGTCCTGGGCAAGACTCTGGAAGAATGCTTGGAATTGGTTGTCGCACAGCATCCCAGTGACGTCAGCCCGGGATTCTGGAAACAGTTGAAAGAGACTGTTCAGAGAAAGTACTCCAAAGCCTAACCTCATGACCCCTGTGAAATAATAACGGGTTTACGTTTCGCGCCCGCGCGACCTGCGAGCGGCTCCGTGGCATCGCGCAGACGCGAAACGTAAACAAGAGATCCTATTATGGAACCTGCCGATAATCTTCCTGCCGCTCAACTAGTCGGCAAGCGTGTCGCCTTCAAGGAGGATGAAGCCCACCGGACGTGCTGGCATCGCACGGTCGGTTTGAAAACCGGCAAGGTTTTGCGGGTCGCGTTAAGCCTGGCTGAAAAGGCCCGGATCATGGAAGAAGGCGGCATCCCCGCGCCGCAACTGAGAGAGATGGAGGAAGAAGAGCCCCGGATGTGGATCAAGGCCGACCCTTGTCCGTCGCATCCCCGCGGCTGCGAAGTAGCGGTGGATAAGGAGTGCCTGCTTCTCTTGGATAATTGATTCTCGCCGGTTCTAGCCTTGTCGCATCATTAATAGCCTTACGGAGCACCGGTCAACGTGGATCATCAACTAGCCGAGGATCCTGCCGCTCCGGTTGAAAAACCCGTCACGTTGCACCGGCACTTCGGGCTGCTCCAGGCGATTGCCCTCAATGTAACCATGATTGTGGGAGCGGGGGTCTTTGCCACCATTCCTTCAATTCTGAAAAAGCTGCCAGGGCCTTACGCAGTCCTGGCCTGGTTGGCTGCCGGAATACTAATCCTTCTCGACGGCTTGGTTTGGAGCGAACTGGCCACCATGTTTCCCGGATCGGGAGGATCTTATCGCTATCTTCTTGAAGGGTATGGCCGGCAAAGATGGGGGCGAATGATGGCCTTTCTCTTTATCTGGCAGTTCCTTCTCAGCGGGCCCTTGGAAATCGCCTCGGGGCTGATTGTCATTGCTCAGTTTGCCACCTACTTGAGTCCTGCTTTTGATGAACTCAATAACGCTTGGACTTGCTCAATCATTTTGTGGAAGGAAGAGAACCTCAAAATGATTGTGAGTCCCGCTCGCGTTCTCGTCCAGGTTCTCGGCATTTTTTTGATTTTTCTCCTTTATCGACGCATATCCAGTCTTGGGAAGATGACGGTAACCTTCTGGATTGGCGTATTGGCCGTTATAGCCTGGATTTTGATTGATGGCGGTTTTCGATTTCAACCGGGGGTGGCCTTCGACTGGCCGGAAAATGGATCGGTGGCGGAAGGGCCGGTTGATTTCCTTCAACGCCTGGGTCAGGCGATGATCCTGGCGATGTATGCTTATCTCGGTTACTACAACGTTTGCTACATCGGCGATGAAGTGCGCAATCCGGGTCGCACTTTGCCTCGGGCTATTCTGGGCAGTGCCTTTTTAGTGATACTCCTTTTTGTCGGCTTGCACCTGGCAATGCTCGGGACAATAAACTGGAAGGAGGCAGTTGCCGGAGCCGACGATTACAGCTTGCCGGCCGAGTTCATGAAAGCGATCCACCAGGACTGGGCCACAAAGCTCGTTATGGTGCTTCTGATTTGGACCGTGCTGGGTTCCGCGTTCGCCGGACTATTGGGCTATTCCAGAATTCCCTACGGAGCGGCCCGCTATGGCCACTTCTTCGGCGTATTTCGGCATGTGCATCCCGTGCACCATATTCCGCATGTTTCGTTAATCTTGGTCGGGGCGCTAACTCTTTTTTGGTGTTTTTTCGATCTCGAAAAAGTGATTAATGCACTAATCACCACCCGCATCCTGGAGCAATTCGTTGCTCAAATTGGTGCGGTGGTGCTTTTGAGGCGCAATCATCCGAACCTTTCTCGCCCGTATCGATTATGGCTCTACCCGGTGCCCTGTGGTTTGGCCCTGGCGGGTTGGCTTTTCATGTATGTCTGCGCCGAGCGTCTTTATATCGTCTTGGGCCTATCTACTCTTGTCGCAGGCATCATTGCGTTCTTGATCTGGTCAAAGCAAGTTCGCCAATGGCCGTTTGCTGTCGTTGAAAATGAGAAACCTTCTTCCTCTTCATGAAGAGGACGTGAAGGCCGCGCCATTGACGCTCAAAGCGGCTCAATGGAGCAGCGACGGAGGGGTGGGGTTAAAATCAAATAAACCTTTTTTAGCGCTTTTCTTGAAGGGCGCATTTTATACACGTCGCCATTACTGGCAAGCTCGGTTGATGGATAAATAATAGAACCATGGACTGGAATCCGTTCGACCTGCCGCTGTCCGATCCGCGCCATCCGTTTCATGTTACGCACATGGAGATGGCGTTGGAGGAGGCGGAATTAGCGGCTGACGAAGACGAAGTGCCGGTCGGAGCGGTGATCGTTTCCGCTCGTCGGGGGGTAATCGCCCGCGCCCACAATCAACGTGAACAACTCAAAGACCCGACGGCCCACGCCGAGATGATCGCCATCACCCAGGCGGCGCAGTCGTTGCAATCCTGGCGTCTGGAACAGTGCTTCCTGTATGTCACCCTCGAACCTTGCCCGATGTGCGCCGGGGCCATTGTCCAGGCGCGGGTGCCGATCGTCGTCTACGGGACCGTGGACCCCAAAGCCGGCGCCTGCCATTCGCTGTATCAAATTACGGGCGATCCGCAGCTCAATCATCGCGCCCAGGTGATCGGCGGAGTGCTGGCGGAGCGCTGCGGCGCCGTTCTATCCAGGTTTTTCGAAAAGAAACGCAAGGAAGGGAAGAAGTGAGAAAGTCACAATAATCCACCTTTGCAGCCAACTCGGCCTGGACCGACGACAGCGACCAGGGGAAGTGGGCAACCGGGCCGCTTGCACGCCAATTGGGCCGTGGTTGTGGTAGATTAACAATGGTATTTTCTGGCGGCATTCCCTTCTTGCTAGGCCTGAGGTCCCGGCCATGGAACGATTCGACCTATCCGCATTGATTAACCAGCTTTGCCAGGCGCCGCTGACGCGCCGGGGCTTCTGCCTGGGTTCCGGGCTGGTCACGCTCGGCCTGCTGGGCGCCAAGGCCGGATCGGCTCAGGCCGATGACCGTTCCCGCGTTTACACGCGCCCCGAGATTTCGTCGGATGAAGCGCTCGAACGCCTCAACCTGAAACTGGGTTGGCGGGCCTATATTCCCGTTGAGAACAAGCGCGACGGAATCTACACCGTCCAAGTGCTCGACAAGGAGATCCTGATCCAGACGCGCAGCGGCCTGGTCACCAACCTCGACGCGGAAACGGGTAAAGTGTTCTGGCGTTCCCGGTTCGGAACCCCCTATCACGTTGTGCGCGAACTGGCTTACAACGCGAATAACGTGTTCGCAGTCAATAACGTTGAGCTTTATGCCCTCGATCGGGCTAACGGCCGAGAACTCTGGCATTACCGTTTGCCGGAGGGGCTTTCCGCACCCCCGGTGGCCGATGATAAGATGATTTACATCGTTGGTTCCACTCGCGTATCCGGCCTGGTCATACCGGGGCAGCAGACACCTGAAACTACGGCTAAAGGAACCGATAAAGGCCAAGAGCCCGCAAACTTCGGCCTGACGGAAACCAAGGCCCTTTCCATTCTCAGAGGCACCATTGACTCGAGCACTCTGCCTCAAGCCAACGTCGCCCAGCCTTCGCTTGTTTGGGAGTATCCGCTGGATGTGCAAGTCGAGCAAACACCGGTAGCCACCAGTGAGTTTCTGATGATGCCCGGCCTGACTGGGCTGATCTTTGTTTTGACAAAGGCGAACGGTCAACGGGAATATCGGCTGCCTTTGGAAAGCGGCATCTCGCTGGCGCTGGCCTCGTACGGCGAAAATGCCTACATCGCCGCTGAAGATCAGAATCTTTATGCGATCAATATCGTCCTTGGCAGAGTGCTGTGGCGCTTTAGTTCCGGGACAGCAATCTTGAGGGCGCCAGAGGCTACCGACGAGGACGTTTACCTGGTCACGAATCGCTTCGGCATGCATCGAATCAAACGAGGCACCGGCGAAGTGGTTTGGCGAAATGCCCGGGCCGATCGGTTTTTGGCGGCCAATCCCAAGTTTGTTTACGCCCTGAATCCTCAGGGGCGTCTGATGGTCATCGATCAAGCCCGCGGCAAAGAATTGACCACCCTGGACACTCGCGACTTTGTCATCCCGATTCGCAATGACCGGACCGATCGTCTCTATTTGACTGCCAACAATGGGCTGATTGTCTGCCTGCATGACCGCGATTACCGTAAGCCGGTGGAAATGAGGAAGGCCGAAGAGAAACCGGAAGTCAAGCCGGCAACCAAACCGGCTCCCAAACCGCCTGCACCCAAGCCGCCCGCCACCGACAAGCCCAAGGAAGAGCCGCCTTCGGACAAGGGCGACAAGGATCAAAAGGACCTGAAGGACAAAAGTTGAATTGCGGAACCCGCCTCGGATAAGACCTCCGGTTGCTCAACCGGAGGTCTTTCGCTTTTGTTTACAAGCCCGGAGCGCGAGCGACGGGATAAGAGCATCCATCCCGTCGCTCGGGTTCCGGGCTTGTAAATCAACTGCCTTTTGTCATCTTCATAATTGCGGTCGCGCGCTGCTTCTGATTTTTCCTTCCGACGAGTGAACCGGCCTGTGCGAGCCTGGCGCCTGGGTACCTTGGTGCTGCTGTTCTTGCTTGTGGCACTGCCCCTGGCAATGCCGATTGCCGCATTCGTTCGTCAACCAAGCGCCATGCAAGCTCTTCTCGATGGCACACGTCTTCTGATCCTGACCCGAAACACTGCGCTGCTCATTATTGGCGCCTTGATCATCGCCGTGCCGCCAGGCATTCTTCTTGCCATTCTTCTTTATCGCACGGACCTGCCGTTTAGACGCCTCTTGCGCTGGCTGATTTTTATGACGCTCTTTGTTCCGCTGCCGTTGTTTGCTTCAGGCTGGCAGGCGGCCCTGGGGAGCGGGGGGTGGATAACCATCCCCGCCTGGACAACGGGAGACAGCGCCTGGACGCCCTGGGCGCAGGGCGTACTGGCTGCCTGCTGGATCCACGGTCTGGCCGGGCTGCCATGGATCGTTTTGCTAGTGGGTCAAGGCCTGTGCTGGGTCGAGCGCGAACTTGAGGAAGAGGCCCTCATGGTCGTCGGACCTTGGAGCGTGCTCCGTAAAGTCACATTGCGTCGGGCCGGCGCCAGTCTCGGGGCCGCCCTGATCTGGGTGGCGATCTTAACGGCGACCGAGATCACGGTTACGGACATGATGCAGGTCCGCACCTTCGCCGAGGAGGTCTATAATCAGTTTACCCGTCCCGAGGTCGGCCAGTCTGTTGCCCTGGGATTGGCGAGCGCTCTGGCGGTAAACCTGCCAGCCATCGCCGTCTGCTGGATCCTGCTTTGGACAGCGATGCGGCGATTCGAACAAGGGCTGCCCCCTCTTGACCGCTTATCCTCAACGAGCCCGCTGCTCTTTCGTCTGGGCCAATGGCGTTGGCCGCTGCTGATTCTGACGGGCCTTTTATGTGGCTTCGTCTTGGGTGTGCCCCTGGGAAGCCTGGTTTGGAAAGCCGGCTCGACACCGGCTCAGCCCTGGTCAAAGGACATTTTGAGCTATCATCTGGCCACAACGCTTCACATCCGAGGAGGACTCATTGGCGAGAGCGTCCTTTGGGCTGCCGTTGCGGGAACTTTAGTGGCAGGCCTGGCACTAGTTGTCTGCTGGTTGGCGACGGATAGCCGCTGGATGAGGCAGATCATCCTCTTGTTTGTGGTTACGGCATGGGTGATTCCCGGCCCGGTCGTAGGCATCGGCTTGAAGGAAACGATTAATTTGCTGATGGACTTAACCCATTCGGGGACACTTGCGGATGCTCTGTATTACGGCTATTCGCCGCTACCCCTCTTGTGGGCCTATTTGCTGCGCTTTTTCCCCGCGGCCGTAGCTCTGCTTTGGCCGGTGGTTCGGCTAATGCCACGGGAATTGATCGAGGCGGCCCGAGTTGACGGCGCTTCCCCTTCCCAGGAACTGTCCCGCGTCGTCTGGCCACTGACCGCTTTACCGTTGCTAATGGCGAGTCTATCGGTGGCGGTACTGGCCCTGGGTGAACTAAGCGCCAGCAAACTTGTTGAAACGCCCGGCTCACAGACCTTTGCCCACGAGGTCTTCACGCAAATGCACTATGGCGTCACGAATGATCTCGCCGCCCTCTGCCTCTGGCTCCTCCTAGCCTTAACTGGAGGCGCGACGGCAGTCTCACTCATCTACTTTTACCCATCCAAACCAATTATCTTTGGCGGCGAACAACGAACAACGAACAACTGACAACAAACAACTTCCTATAATTCCCAAATGACTCCCGCCATTTTGTGCCGTGATCTGCACAAGGTTTATCCGAGCAAATCCAAGCCTGTTAACGCGGTCAACGGGCTGGATCTCGAAGTGCTGCCCGGCGAATGTTTCGGCTTGCTCGGCCCCAATGGCGCCGGCAAGACGACGACCATTGAGATCCTCGAAGGGCTGCTCGCGCCGACGAGCGGGGACGTGGAGATTCTTGGCCAAAAATGGGGTCAAGCCGATGATGAACTTCGGCAACGGCTAGGCATCTCGCTGCAAGAGACGCGCCTGGCGGAGAAGATCACGGTCCTTGAAACCATCGTCTTGTTCCGCAGCTTCTACGCCAAAGGCATCGAGCCCAAGACGGTCATTGAACAAGTGGGGATGACCGATAAGGCCAATGCTTACGTCGGCAAGCTGTCCGGCGGTCAAAAGCAGCGGTTGGCCGTGGCCTGCGCGCTCGTGGGCGACCCCGAACTCATGTTTCTCGATGAGCCAACGATGGGCCTCGACCCGCACGCCCGCCGGCAACTCTGGGAGATCCTGCGCCAGTTCAAAGCCCAGGGCCGCACGATTTTGCTGACCACACATTACATGGATGAAGCCGAACGGCTCTGCGACCGCATTGCCATCGTGGATCAAGGCAAGGTCATCGCGCTGGGCACCCCCAACGAACTCATCGCCCGGCTAGGCGGCGACAACCTGGTCGAGTTTGCCTTGCTGGACGGCGCGACGACGGATGAGGAAGCCCTCAAAAACCTCCCCGAAGTAACCTCCGTCCGCCGCCATGCCGATGCCTACTGCCTAACCGTCACCGCCCCGCACATCGCGTTACCCGCCCTGATGCAACGCCTCCAACAGACGCGCGCCCCGCTAGCGCGGCTCGTCACACGGCATGCGAGTTTGGAGGATGTTTTTGTCAGTCTGACGGGACGGCAGTTGCAGGAGGCGGAAGCGGCGGCATAACCGGCATGATGTTAGAATTGGCGCATACAAGCAAAAGGGAGCCGCTGTGGCGATTGATTACGTTGTTGATCTGGATTGCCCTCCCAAACAGGCCTTAACCGTTGAACGGATGGTTGGCCTAATCAAGAGCCGGAACCAAGCCCTTGCCATCATGGAGATGGCCCGCAATCGGGGCGACCTGCGGCCTCCCGAGCAGATTACTTTCACACGTATGGTCATGCGGCCACAGGGAGCCGTGGAGGAAAAGGTAAACGTCAAAACCCTTCTTGCTCAATCACAGGACCTAGAAGAGCACGCGGGTCATTGTCAAGGCTGTAAAGCCAACTTGCCAGCCAGACCCTTCGGATGTTATGGATCGATTGCTTATCCCATTAGAGCGCGAGCAGAACAATGGCTAATGGCTCAATTGCCCGATAGCTTGGAAAGTCCGGCTGGTTATCTTTTGCGATCCGCCGTCCGCGATTTCAAATATACAGGCGGCATGTTTCTTGACATGCGTCCCAAGGAGAATTTCTTCGAAAGCCGAACGCCTATCAAGCGCAAGTGGGGTTCATGGCTTTCCGGCTGGACCCTGACATCCGACCAGTTGTTGCACATGCTTTTCGGCTTGGGCAATTTGCAACCTTCGCATTGCAAGATGATGGCCCTCATTCTCGGCTTAATTGAAACCGGCGCGGAAACTCCAGATCGCCCGTCGCCAACGCCCGAAGATCATGCCGACCAACTGGCTCATGGGCTCAATGCCGTGGCATTGGCCGGATCCCTGGAGGTGAACCTGCTGGTAGACGCTTGACAGCCTGGCTAGGCTCGTCACACAGGCATGAGAGTTTGGAGGATGTGTTTGTTAGTTTGACAGGGCGGCAGTTGCAGGAAGCGGAGGCGGCGGCTTAGTGGTGGAGGGATTCACCAAGGTCGCGATACCGGTTCTCCTGGTGCCCAAGCCATACCGGGGGCCCTGGCAGATGACCTTGGGTGGTAACTCGGCGGAGAGTTTGCTCGTCTTAATATATGTCGTTTTGGATTATCAGACGGAGGATAGCATGGCACGTCTCGTCATGGTCGTGATGGCTTTCTCAGTTCTCGTGCTGTCTTTGGCCGGGGCTCCCGCGCCAAGATCCCCAGCGCCGAATTCGAAGAAGTTGGACCGGGTGGCAGACCCCTCCCCGGAACTGCAAACGGAGCTAGTCCAATTTGACAAGAAGTATCGACACGGCAACACCGAACTTTTTGCCGAGCTGGAGGCAAAGGCGGAGGCGTTGGCGAAGCGCTATCCGGCGAAAGACGATCAGGCTCGCATCTGGTACGAAGTGGCACACGTTGCCGGGCAGAGCGGGATCGACAAGCACGCGGACCTCGTCCGCAAGTACGCCACAAAGTGCCTGGAGGTCAGCCGAGATCCGCTCCAGCGCGGGCGGAGTTATAGCTATCTGGCAAGTGCGGTGGAACTGAGTGGCACTGCCTTCCCTGAAGGCCGCCGGGAAGCCGCCGAAATACTGCTCAACGGGTACTTCGAGATGCTTGTGCAGGAGTTACCAGAGAAGACCCCAGAACTGCCTGGTGTGGAGAAAATAGGCGGCTTGATCGGTAATGGTGGAGGCCTGGAAGAAGCCCAAGCCCGCACCAGGCACGCCGCTCAGATGGCCGCTCGGGAAGAGGCGGTTTTTGTCCGCGATCAAATCGATCAGCGCGAAACCCTCGTGGTGCAACTCCGCGACCTCTATAAACCGGACGCGAAGCGACACGGGCGCACCGAGGAGGGACCCGAGGAACTTCGAGAGCTCGCGTCTAAACAACTGACCGACCAACAAGCCAATGAACTGATCAAGAAAGTTTTGAAGTAGTTTTAGTGGTAATGTCTGTTTTCAAGTGGCATAGCGCATTTAATCACGAAAGGACGAAAAACGAAAACACGAAAAAGGAGGGGGGGCACGTCCACTTGCTCATGAATTTCAGCCCCCCAGCGCCGGTCGACCAACGTCTGGTTCATTAAGCCTCGCTGTTTTTTCGTGCTTTCGTTTTTCGAAATTTCGTGATTCGACGTGCCTCAGAGTTTCCCCGATCGTGCGAGCGCGTTCCGGACGGTCGCGAGAGGCAGCAGCAGGGATAAAGGCGCGTCCGCCAGGGGGATGGCGCCGTAGGATGAGTACCACTTCGCCGCCCGCTCATCCAATACGAATCACGAAAACACGAAATACAAAAGCACGAAAAAACAGTCAGGGTTAATGAACCAGAATTTGGAGGATCCTCGATGGGTGGTAAAATCATGAGCAAGGCTACGCGCTCCATGATTTCCTCGATCTTTTTCGAGTTTTCGTATTTCGTCCTTTCGTGATTCAATTCATACCTTTTGTTATCCATTTTCTTTCGTCCGCCCTGGTTTCCAAGGCATCTCTTGACCGCCAAGCGCAAATCAAGGTACACCATTCTTACCACGAAACCGGGAGGAGTTGCGCGGCATGGATTGGCTGCATCGGCATGAACGCATCATTAACTGGGCTTGGCTTCTCGGTTGGGGCCTGGCGTCGTCGATTTGGTGTTTGACAGCGGCCCAGCAATTGGGGGCGACGTTTGACGAACCGCTCTACGTGACGCGTGGCCTGGAAGGCTGGCGCACCTTCAGTCATCAAGGCCTGATGAAAAAGGGCACCATGCCCTTGGCCGTCGATGTCCAGACCTTGCCTCTCTACTTGTACGAACGCTTCACCGGAACCATCTTCGATCCCAATGCCGACATGGAGCAGATCCTGCCGGTGGCGCGCGCGGGCACGTTGTTTTTTTGGTGGCTGCTATTGATCTACGGCTTCCGAGCGGGCCGACAAATCGGCGGCGTGTGGGGTGGGAGGCTCGCGGTGGCGTTTTTAGCCTGCGAGCCCACGCTGCTGGCTCATGCGGGCCTGGCGACAACGGATATTGCGGCGGCTGCGTGTTTATTGGCTTTTGCGTTTCACTTTCAACAAGGAAGAGCGCTTACTCCCCTCTCCCCCGCCCTCGGGGGAGAGGGGCTAACACAAGCTCGTTGGTTCAAACGCGTAGGCGTGCCCGGTTTCTGGTTCGGGATTGCGCTGCTTGCGAAAGCGTCGGCGTTGGCGTTCGCGCCGTTGTGTATGGTTGCCATCGAATTGACACGGCGACTGCATAAGCGAGCCTCCAATAAGCGAGCCTCCCGCGTGAGCGGGGGGAGTGACAAACTCCCCCCGCTCACGCGGGAGGCTCGCCAACTCTTTCGCCGGGATGCCTTGCAAATCGGCTTCATCGGCTTGTTTTTCACTTTTCTCTACTGTGGCAGCGATTGGCGGGCCGAATCGTCGTTTACGCGCTGGGCTCAGCGCATGGCGGAGGAGCCGGGTCAGTTGGACCCGGCAAGTCAATGGGTTCATGCGCGGTTGCAGTCTTGGAATAACCTGGTGGATGATCCGGGCGCGGGTGAACGCGGGTTGACTTGGCTGTCGGATCACCTGCGCATCTTCAGCAATGCAGGCGAGGGCATCGTCCGGCAAATCGCCCACAATTCGCGTGGCCATGATGGTTCATATTTACTCGGTGAAGCGCGGCCCAAGGCCTCTTTTTGGTATTACTTTCCCGTTGCGTTAACCATCAAATTGAGCCTGCCATTGCTTTTCCTGTTGCCGGTGGTCATCTGTCTTCGACCCCAGGTCTTACTTAACTGGGCGTTTGTCGCCGCTATGGCTTTGCTGCTATTCAGTCTCACGGCACGTATTCAGATTGGCGTCCGGCTAATTCTGCCCGTGGTGGTGTTGGCCATCGTAGGTTTGGCAGGGGCCGCGGCGGAATTACGGCGGGCGCTGGCCCTGGGCGGGAAGAGCCGTTCCTTTTCTCCTTGGCTACGTACAGTTGGCTTTCCTGGTCTCATTGCAATAGGTGTGCTTTGGACCTCATTCTCGGCTATTTGGGTCTGGCCGGAAGGGCTCTGCTACACCAACGAGGCATGGGGAGATACTGAGCGGGGCTACCTTTACTTGAGCGATTCCAATTACGATTGGGGCCAGGGCTTAAAAGAGTTGGCAGCTTGGCAGAAAGATAACGGCAACGCGAAACTTGACGTGTGGTACTTCGGGGCCGACCCGGCATTGGAGAGACTGCCCATGCGCCATTTGCCGTTGCACAATTGGCCCATCAGCAAGCCGGAAGATGTGCTTCCCGTGGTCCAAGGAAACTTTGTCGCGGTTAGTACGACCTTGTTATACGGAATGGTGGCCGATTCACCGGCTCATCGCATGGCTCAAGCGTTTTTTCTCAATCATCAGCCGTCTTCCCGCACTTCGACGTTCTTGATTTTTGATTTTCGTGAGAAAAGAAACCTTCCGGGTGCCGGCCAAGCTCTCGTGGGCGGGCCTGGTTACCCACTAGGTCTCTAGGAAAGGTTTCCGAGTTGCTTCCTGCATCCCTTCCCCCTTTCCCAAGCTTTCCTGACGCAAGGACCCTCTGGACCAGGTTCTGACCCTGTGGACCAACAAAACGAGTCTCCGGGGTGGGTTGGGCGTTAAGTGCAATTGCGCTCTTTGGATGTCAGAAGGACTCGTGCTTTTGCAGCTGGACCCTCTGGACCACCTTTTGACCCTGAGGGTCAGGCGCCGACCCTCTGGGCCCGCACCAGTTGGTCCACAGGGTCAGAGGGTGGGTAGGTCCGCCAAGCAGCAAGCCATTCAACGAAACGGGCGGCGAGGAATAATCCTCGCCGCCCGTTTATTATTCTTCAACCGCCTCGGCTTAGTGGCCGAAATGGAAGAACTTCGGTTTGCAGCAGGTGGTCGGCTCGCAGGGCGCCGCGCAGGCGGCCGGCGCGACCGGAACCTTCTTCTCCACCATCTTGCAGACCATGCGCGTGCCCGTGACGGTTTCTTGAACCGGCACGCACTTCTTCACTGTCCGGGTGGCCTCGTAAGGAACCTGCTTCGTTTCCATGCAGGTGTAATTCTCGACTTTCTGCTCGGCCACGCACTTATAGGAGGTCACGTTGCAGGTTTCTTCCTTCTCGACCTTTTTGAGGACCGTGACCTTGCAAGTAACGGGCTTGGTCTCGCAAACCCGTTCGGTTTTGCACTTGGGGACCTCGATCCACGTCGGGCAAGGAACCCAAACCTTGACGGTCTTGGTCTTCGGGCATGGCGCCTCGCAAGCCATTTCGCATTCGCAGGAATTGCGTTTGCAAAGCTTGTGAAGGCGTTCGCCCACTGACGGGCCGCAGGGCACTTCCTTGCATTCGTAGTGGCCCTTATCCACGCACTTCTTCTCCATGACGGTGACCTGATGGCACACCCAGTGGCTCTGCATGACCGTCTTTTCCTCGACGGTTGGCACGCAGGTGACCACCTTGCGGGTGACCGGCTTGGTCTCGGCGACGGTCTTGTTCACCGTCACGGTGCGGGTCTTTTGCACGGGAACTTGCTCACACTTGTACGCCGTGTACTTCTCTTCGTGACACTCGATCTTGTACACGGTCTTGGTACACGTGTACGGCTCCGGCACGAGTTCCTTGACCATGACGGTACAGAACTCTTGTGGGGGAACGGGTTTGCTAGCTTCCACAGGTGCGGGCTTCGGCTCTTCTTCGGCCCGGACGGGAAGGGCTGCGGCGGCCACCAGCATGGCCGCGAGCAGGGCGAATCGAACGCGCTGCCAGATCATGCCTTCTTCTCCATGAGTTGCGGAACACGCCGATCCCGGCCGGCACGAGGACCATCCAGTGGGCTGGATCGGACACACAGTTTGCGGACTGAAGGTAATATGCTCAATCACGGAGGGCTGGTAAAGAAAACCTGATCGGGGATTTGGGAAAAAGGCCCAAGACTGTTCCGGGTTTGTCGACTTGGCCGGTTCCGGGCGAGGAATCTATCCTTGAGGAATAAACGCAGGGAAAGGCTTAACCAAGAAAGACGGGAACGGCAAATGATTGAACCAAAACAGCCACGGGGGCGGACTTGACTCCTCCATCCCCGTGGCTGTTTGCAAAGGCAATTCGATCCGCTTACCGATCGGGCTGTCCAGGTTTCTTCTTATCCTTGTCTTTATCCGAAGACCCGGACTTAGATGGCGGAGGCGGGGGCGGCGCCGGTCGTTGTGACGAGGCCGGCGGTGGCGTGGCGTGTCCCGATTGAATCGGAGCGATGGATTTTAACGGCTGCCCCGTTGCGGGCGCCTTTGGAGTCAAGGAGCTATTGCTCTTGGAAGGCGGCACAGTGTCTGTCGCACGCGGAAAACTGACTTTATCCGGCGTCTTGGTCGGTGCATTGAGGTTATTCGCTGGCGTTGTTGTCGCCGTTCCGCCCGTTTGCTTGATTGCAGGTCCGGTGGCACTTGTAGTTGGACTAACAGGCGCCCTACGGTCGGGAGTCGCGCTGTTTGTTACTTTTCCCCCGTTCGGGGCGACCGGCTTACCAGCGTTTGGACTGCTGATGCCCGATGGCAACGGGCTCTTGGCCACAGGCCCCACCGGCTTCATCTGGGGAACCGCGAGAGGCTGAACCTTGGGTTGTGTGAGCTTTCCCCCGGGCGGGGGCTGCTCCGCCTGCGTTCGCTTCAGAGCCACCTGCTGCACCTGTTGAGCTTGCTGTTTGGCCTCTTGCCGAGTGGCGTTGTCCAGCTTCACTGTCTGAACTCCTTGAGCGGTGGCAAGACTCTTGGCAGGCATCAAGAATGTCGTGTTGTTCTTGTTAATCGTGGTGTTGGAGTTGTTAATGGTGCTGCTGGAATTGTTAATGGTCGTGCTTGAATTGTTGTTCTGCGTGTAGCTGTTTTGCACGTAGACGTTGTTATAGGTTACATTGGTGATGCTCGTCTGCGGCGGCCGGAGCGTGGGCGTCGATTCTCTACGCGAAGAGAGATTGATCTGGACGCTGAGCCAGGTCGGTTCCTCGCGATGCACATAAGTTTGGTAGACAACGATCGAATCATAATGGCTGCGGCTGTAGACCACGCAACTGGTGTAGCCACATTCCCGGTAGCGAACTTCGTAATAATCGCCGTAATAGTAATGGCAGTAATTGGGTCGAACGAAGAGCGCATCAACGACGACCGTATCGGGCACCGCGTAAGCCGGCGTGTAAACGAAGGTCGCGCCCACGACGCCGGGGTTGACGTAAACCGGCGCATAGAGCACGCCACGCCGGGCGACGGCCACGTCCCAGTAACCGGTTACAAACACATATCCGCCTGGCGTCCATTGATAATGAGCGGGCACCCACACGAAATTCGGTTGGACGCGGGCCCAATACCCGTCTCGCCAGCGATAGCGACCCTCGTTCCACACCCAGTAGCCGGGCACATAAAACGTATCCGCGGATGGCGCCGTACCGGGGGCGGCGATGACAGGCGGTTTGGGCGGCTCGGGAAGGTACGTAACCTCTTGAGCCGGTGCGTCTACTTTCGGCAGATCGGTCCAGAAACCGGCCACCCATTGGAATTCCTCGCCTTCGGGCTTCCAATACCCAGGAACCCATAGCTTGTTGGGCGGCGGCTTTCGCCAGGTGCCGCTGACCCAGAGGAAGTCCTTGCGATCGTCATCCCAACTCCAGTAGCCGCCGATCCAGATAACGTTCCCTTCGGGTTTTTCCTCGGGCGGCAATTCATCCAAAGCCTTAGGAGGCTCCTTTGCGATTTTTAGCGTGGGGACCGGGTCGGTCGTGGGTGTGGCAAAAGCTTCGTGAATGGGACCGCGGGCCAAGACCTCAACCCCCTCGGGCACCGGTGGCGGTTCGTCCTTGGGAGCGGCTGATTCCTGTCCCTTTATTGTTTGACGCTCATTCAGCCCGATTAACGCCGCAATCAAAAAAGCTCCGACGAGCAACAACGCCTTACGCATGCCTCGGTCCCTCCCTGGAACAATGCTCCGGGGCTCCTCTAGCAGCTTGCCCGATCTTCCTTGGAGAAAGAACGGCCCCGGAAAGATGAACAACCGCCTATACGATGGTGGCTGAACGATGTCCAGGGGAAAGCGATTTCCTAGATGATTGGGAATGACTGTTTATCGTTTCGCGCCCGCAGGTTGCCCGGAGAGCGCGAAACCCAAGGCAGAATGGCGAACCCTAGGCAATTAGGCACTGTCAAGTTGATTGCCGTTGACAAGCCTACTCTGTCCACTACGATGCGATAAAAGAGCGGGGCGTAGCTCAGTTTGGCTAGAGCGCACGGTTCGGGACCGTGAGGTCGCTGGTTCGAATCCAGTCGCCCCGACTTTGTTAACCACTAAGCCGAACGCGACTTAGGCGTACCCGTCCTCGTGGGACGGCGCGGCACCAAACCCCAATAACTGCGGAAGTCTTCCGCAGGAGGGTAAAATGCCTCGCCGATTCCGCGTCCCGTCATACCGACTCCATAAATAATCTGGGCAAGCAATCGTCACGCTGACCGATGGTCTGGGTGGCCGCCGCGACGTGCTCTTGGGCAAGTATGACACGCCCGAAAGTCGAACTGTATACGCTCGTCTCATCGCCGAATGGGAGACTTCGGGGCGTCGATTCGCCTTCACTGTTCATACGCCCCCTTCCCTCTCCGTTGCCGAGTTAATCTTGGCGTATTGGAGGTTCGTCGAAGCATACTATGTCAAAGACGGCAAGCCGACCTCGGAGGTAGAAACGATTCGCCAGGCCGTCCGGTTCGTTCGCCATCTTTACGGTAACAGTGAGGCCAGGGACTTCGGGCCGCTCTGCCTAAAGGCAGTTCGCAACGCGATGGTGGAACATCCGATTACTCGCAAGACAAAAGTAGTCGATCCCGTTAGCAAAGCAGTCAGAGAAGAAGTGATCGTCATCCGCCACGGCTTATCTCGAAGGTACATAAATAAACAGATCGGCCGGACTAAGCGGATGTTCGCCTGGGCAGTTGAGGAAGAGTTGCTCCCCGCCGCCGTCCACGAAGCCCTTACCCGAGTGAAAGGTCTAAGAAAAGGAAAGGGGCTCGCACGGGAGAAGCCGCGCATCCCGCCCGTAGCCGACGCCGCCGTCGAAGCGGTTCTCCCTTACGTTCCACCGGCCATCGCGGCGATGATCGAGTTGCAACGGCTCAGCGGAGGCCGCCCACAAGATGTAGTGGGGATTCGCGTCATCGACATGGCGGGTCCTATTTGGGAGTACCGCCCACGCACGTACAAGACCGAACACCACAATGACAATGCCATACCTGAAAAGGAACGAGTTGTCTTCCTGGGACCACGAGCGCAAGCGATCCTGAAGCCTTACATCACGATGAGCCTCGTCGATTACCTTTTCTCGCCCACCCGCTCGGAACAAGACCGTAACACCCGCCGCCATCAGAACCGACAAAGCCCCATGACGCCAAGTCAGGATAGACGAAAAAAGCGTGGCAGAAAAAGGGCCCCGTTGCGCGATCACTTTGACGTAGCAAGCTATCGGCGGGCGATTCGCCGAGCATGTTTGAAGGCAGGCATACCAATGTGGTTTCCGCTCCAACTAAGCCATGCCCGCGGCACGGAAGTCCGCAAACGGTTCGGCTTGGAGGCTACTCAAGCGGTCCTCGGCCACAGTGAGCTTGGCGTCACCCAAGTGTATGCCGAGGTCGATCGGGATGCTGCCAGACGCGTCATGGCGGAAATCGAATAGGCAAGTATTGAGGTGCTTATAATGAGGTGGCGGCTAGGCCGGCCAGCCGAAGAGCAGTTGCTTCACTGCCCGCCGCCAACTTTCTAATGAAACGCGAGGAGAAGGACTGGCATGGAGAAATCGCCTTTAGTGCGGCCAACTCTACCGTCCGACCTCGCGGCCCTTCAAGAAGAAGTTGAGGACTGCCTCAACATCGCCATTAGGCTCCTCGCCCTGGCCAGACTTCGCAACCTAACCGCCGAATTGGCAATTGAACTCGTGTCGAGTCTCAAAAGACACGTTGCTGATGCGAAGGCGAAACTCGCCGAGGTCAGTTCCGATGTTCAAAGAGAAGATACACCCATCGGAATCGTTCTGCGATGGATGCAAACCGCCCAGCAAAAAGTACGTATATATCCAGAAGGACCGCTCCGCAGCGTCATATTCCAAACGACGGACATGTCAGAAGTGCAAGACACAAGAATTGTGGAGTTTATAGTTGGACAGCATGACGAAGAGATTCTCGGGAAAAACGGCCTTGCAGTCGAAGCCGCGATAGAGTTCGCCAAAAGGGTCTATGAGAGCTGTTGTTTGATTGCCGACCCCTGGGCAACAAACCTATTGACGGTGGTCATCGAAAATTGGATCCCGAGTGCATCTGCCAGCATCTTGATGCTGTAGTGGATTATCTGCGATCGATGGTTTCGCCGGATCTTCGGCGGGCACACCTCGGGATAAATGATGAGATCGCACGTGCAGCGGAAAGAATGAATCGAATTTTGGGACCGCGGTCGGAAGCGCCAAATAAGCTCCAGCGAGTATCTTTTGACGATTCTTCTCACACGATTACCCTTGACCAATTTAAATACGAAAACCTCGATCCAGTCTCCTACAAGGTTTTTAAAGGGATCTACAAGCTTCATGGCGAAAAAGGAAGAGAAATATCCGAAACAGAACTCCGGCGCCTTCCGGGTCTCAAAGGGAAAACGATTGCGCGCGAATTGAGAAAACTACCAATGGAGCTTCAGGACCTGGTGGGAAGCAAGCCCGGTGCAGGTCGCTGGATTGATCTGCCGCATTCCTAGATTTGCCTTTAATTGCCTTTAACTGCCTTTTGATTCGGGCAGGTTGTTTCTGACAGTATGCCTTGCGTTATGTGCGAGTGGCACTTTCATACGCGATGTAAAATGACCATCGACATCCATTCCGAGACGCTTCTTAGCATGGCCCAAGCGGCCCGCAAGTTTCTTCCTTACCGCAGAGATCGGCCGGTTAACCCATCGACTATATGGCGCTGGATCCATGATGGAGTCACGTTACCCGATGGCTCCGCGGTCCGCCTCGAAGGAATCCGTTGCGGCGACCGCTGGCTGACCAGCCAAGAGGCAATTGGTCGCTTCATCGACGCGCAGACCCCAAACCTGGATGCTCCACGCGTCCCCTCAACGCCGTCCGCAAATGCCCGGAAACGAGCAGCCGATAGAGCTGCCAAGGCCTTGCAAGAAATGGGGATCTTATTGATCAGTCGAACGCGAAACCCCCCGGAATCAACTGGAGGTTCGCATCATTAGAAAGGATCAAACGTGAGCTCAGGTCGACCTATGCCTGCGTTCGGAAACTGCTGCCTAACTTGATGGACGCGGAGTCAGGACTTTCCAGCTCCGCTGAATTGCCACTGAAGTTCCATACGGGCCAAGACCTAAGCGACGAAGCAATGAAGACGATCAACGAGGCCAATGATCATCTTATAAACCTGGTCTGGGCGGCGTGATGGCGGATGATTGGAGAAATGTTACGGCTAGTTCTCCTTGTCCGAAATGTGGCAAGGGCGACTGGTGCAGTGTTAGTAACGATGGGAACGCATGCGCCTGCCGTCGTTTGGCCGACGGCGGGACCGAAAAAGTAGACGAAAGCGGGGCAACATTCTATTTCCACCGGCTAAACGGTTCGGCGTTCTCCAACGGGAACAGCAACGGGTTTCACATCGAGCCAAGCTACTCTCTCGCCGATGGATCCGGGAGAATTGCCGATCCGGACATCTTGCACCAAGTCTACTCTGCGTTCATCGCTTTCTTGTCACTTAATGCCACACACGAAGAGAACTTATGCGCCCGCGAGCTTCGCTCAGCCGAACAATCGACCCGCCAGATTGTCAAGAGACTTGGCTATGTGACCCATGGCCAACGGCGGCTTGGGGCTGTTAACGCGGTGCTAAAAGCCGGCCTGTAAAAACATCTGCCCAATGTGCCTGGCTTCTTTGTGCAAGATAAGAACGGCAGGAAATGGTGGAGCAACGGCGGTTTGGGAAGCTTGCTTATCCCCGTTCGCGACGTGGAACGGCGAATAGTGGCATTGCAGGTTCGGCCCGACGATCCAGGCAGCGGGGGCAAGTATCAATATTTGAGCAGCAAGAGAAAAGGCGGAGTCGGGCCGGGCAATCCTGTTCACGTTCCACTCTTTGATGGTGACAAAACCACGATTCGAATAACGGAGGGAACGCTCAAGGCTGACGTGGCAACATTCCTATCGAGCATTCTCACGATTGGACTGCCTGGCGTCAATTCATGGCGCCGGGTTCCCAAGTTTGTTCGCCAATTAGGAGCATCAATCATTCGCCTGGCTTACGATGCAGACGCATCCAAGAATCTGCATGTAGCTCAGTCGCTTTCTCAGCTCGCCAACCATCTCCGTGACGAAGGAGGCTTGGTCGTCGAGCTGGAGGTTTGGGACCTGGCCGACGGCAAGGGGATCGATGATCTCTTTGCTGCAGGTAAGTCGCCAAGGGTCCTTTCTGGCGATTCGGTTTTCCCTGGCATCGAAGAAATCGACAAGGAAGCTCGGGCCAAAAGCCGCCAAGTGGCGGCGGAGTCAGGTCAGGTGAGAAACGGCCACGCCAGCATCGCGCACGCCAGCAACGGCTGCCTCGACGGCCCCGACCTGTTTCGCCGAAACGAGGAAAATAAACACGAGGACGAAGACGATCCGCACAGGCTCGCGGCCAACTTTTTGAAAAAGAATCATCGCCACGCCCAAGGCGTTCGACTTCGTTTCTGGGCCGATGTGTTTTGCTCGTACGACGGCGCTTGCTACCAAAAACTTACCGACGACGAAATTCGCGCCCAACTAGTCCAATCCATTAAAGAAGATTTCGACCTGGCAGCCGAATTGAAAAGAGCAGGACCTCCTCGTGAAGACGGCAAATCCACCAAACGCAAAGAAAGTCTCCAATAAGCTTGTTGCCGATGTCATCCAGGCCCTGAGTAGTTTCTGCTCCCTACCGTCGGCAATCTCTCCGCCCGCATGGATAAGGCCGCCAGGTTGGGTTGTCGCCGATCCCATTGACCCGCCTTGCCCAGCGCATGAGATTCTCTCCTGCCAAAACGGCTTGATCCAATTGCCGGCCGCCTCGGAAGGCCTGGAGTGCGAATATCCGCATAGTCCGCTCTTCTTCTCTTTGAATTCGTTGCGATATACCTTTGCAGAAAACGAGCCAGATCCGGTCCACTGGTTCGCCTTCCTCAAGGGAATTTGGCCCGAGGACTTGCAGGCTATCGAGGCTCTTCAAGAGTTTTTTGGCTACTGCCTGCTCCCCGATACTAGCCAACAGAAGATTCTCATGATTGTGGGACCCAAGCGGTCCGGCAAGGGAACGATTACACGCGTTCTTTGCGGCTTGGTAGGCACTGAAAACACGGCCTCCCCAACGCTTGGAAGCTTGGGGATGAATTTTGGCTTGTGGCCCCTGCTTGGCAAATCAGTGGCCGTCATCAGCGACGCACGGCTTCCGGTCGAACCGATGCGGCCGTGGTCACCGAGAACCTCCTCTCTATCAGCGGTGAAGACCCTAAAACCGTTGATCGAAAGAATATGCGGCCCGTGACAACCAGGTTGACTTGCCGCTTTGTCATTCTAACCAACGAGCTACCGCGCCTGAATAATCCCAGCGGAGCGTTGGCTGGCCGCCTGATTCTCTTGCGAATGACGCGGAGTTGGTTTGGCCAAGAAAACACCCGGCTCACCGATCAGCTACTCAAAGAGCTTCCCGGAATCCTTATCTGGTCCATCGCCGGCTTGAAGCGGCTCAGCGATCGCGGGCACTTCGTCCAGCCCGGCAAATCCGTTGATTTGATGCAGGAAATGGAAGACCTTGCCTCGCCGATCGGCGCATTCGTTCGTGAATGCTGTGTTTTCGGAGCAACGTACGAGGTCTTCGTGCGGGATCTCTTTGAGCGGTGGAAGAAATGGTGTGACGAAAAGGGTCGAAAAGAAGCGGGCAACGAGCAACTTTTTGGTCGTGACCTGCGAGCCTACCGCCCAGAACTCGAACTCCGTCGCCCGCGAATTGGCGACAGCCGGCAGCGAAAGTACGTGGGCATAGGTCTTCTTTCTTCTTAGGAAGGATTATTTAAGGGCGGTCCGCAACTGGTCCGCGACTGGTCCGCGATGCGAGGTTCAGAAAGTCCCTTGTTTTAGGCTTATGGTCCGCGATGGTCCGCGTGGTCCGCGATGTTTCAACCTTTTGCGTAGAGGGGAAAGAAATAAGCGCCTAGAGAGCGCTTATAGCGTGTAAGAGCTGCAATAGATTGGGCCGCGGACCATCCGCGGACCACTCGGGCCAGGAAATGGTCGCTGCTGACGGTTCCTTTGGGGCGTCGGTTTCGCTTTTCCGCTCTTTTGCGAAACTGGCCCCTAGATTCCCGTCCGGAGTAACGTAGCCGTAAATTCCCGCGATTCCTGGCCGACGACGAACCTGAAAGGCTCCTGAGCGCCACGACGCGTGAACGAGACCGTGTTTTGCTCCTGGTCGCCCTTTATTGCGGGTTGCGTTGCTCGGAACTTACCAAGCTTCAGGTAGCGGATCTCGATTTTGGTCGCCGCTTGTTGTTTGTCCGCGAAGGCAAAGGACGCAAAGACCGGACGCTGCCGATCCCCCGAAAGATCCTTGGACAGCTCCGCGGTTGGGTCGGAGCCCGGACCCAAGGGTTCGTGTTCCCGTCCCGCGAAGGCGGCGGACCGCTCACTAACCGAGCCGTGCAGTTGTTGTTCAAGAAATTGGCCAAGGCCGCCGGCTTGTCCGGCGCGCTGGATGCACGCCGGGTGACTCCGCACAAATTCCGCCATGCCTATGCGAGCCGGCTTTTGGAAAGCGGAGCAGCGATTCACGAGGTCCGCGACCTTTTGGGCCATGCATCCTTGGCAGTTACCGACCTTTACAGCCATGCGACCGCCCATCGCCTGGTCCAAGCTGTGGAAAGGCTCTAATGAAGAAAAGGAATAAACTCAGCCCAGTCCCACGACCCAAGCATCGAGGGCGGTCGGCGCCTTCAGAAGTCCCTGCATCCACCAACGGCAGTCAGCCCCCTGGGCCTGAGCTATCTCACATCACCGAAGCGCTCCGCCCTTTGGCCATCCCGATTGCCGACCTCCAGTTCGACCCGGCCAACGCCCGGATGCATGACGACGCCAACCTCGATGCCATCCGCGGATCGCTTTCCACCTACGGCCAGCGTAAACCGATCGTGGTCAACCGGCGCACGGGATTTGTCGAAGCCGGCAACGGCACCCTGCAAGGTGCTCTGTCGCTGGGCTGGACGCACCTGGCCGTTGTCTACGTCGATGATGATCCCAGCGCAGCGGCGGGATTCTCCATTGCCGACGATCAAAGCGCCGCCCTGGCGACTTGGGACAAAGAGAAGTTGGCTGCGCTCCTGGAACTGACCGCCGAAGATGACGAGCGGCTGAACGCCATGCTCGCCGACTTGCGGATGGAGGCCGGTCTGGGGGCTCAGGACGGCCTGGTCGATCCCGATGAGGTCCCCTTGCCGCCCGACGAACCCATCACCCAGCCCGGCAACTTGTGGATCCTGGGCAAACACCGTTTGCTGTGCGGTGATTCGGGTAAGCCGGAGGACCTCGACCGCCTTTTGGGTGGGCGCCCGTCCATTTAGTGAACACGGATCCGCCGTACAACGTCAAGGTCGAACTGCGCTCTAACAATGCTATCGCCTCGGGCAACAGTTCCTTTGGGCCCGATAAAACCAAGGGCCATTACCACGGATTCGATCTCGCCCGCGACGCCCAGAAGGGCAAGAAGACCACCAACAAAATGAGGGCCAAGGACCGGCCTTTGGCCAACGACTTCCTTACCGACGCCGCCTTTGACGAAATGCTGGACGCCTGGTTCGGCAACTTGGCCCGCGTGCTTTTGCCTGGCCACGGTTTCTGGGTCTGGGCGGGGTACGCCAACCTGGGCAATTATCCTCCGTTTCTTAAGAAGCATGGGCTCTATTTCAGCCAGGGCATTGTCTGGGATAAACTCCATCCCGTGCTCACTCGCAAGGACTTCATGGGCGCCTTCGAGATCTGTTTCTACGGCTGGCGGGAAGGCGCGGCCCATCGCTATTTCGGACCCAACAACGCCACCGACCTCTGGCATGTGAAAAAAATCAACCCGATGGCCATGGTGCATTTGACCGAAAAGCCGGTCGAGTTAACCGTGCGGGCTCTGAGCTACTCGTCGCGGGCCGGGGAAAACGTCTTGGACCTCTTCGGCGGATCGGGAAGCACGTTGATCGCCGCCGAACAGGCCGGCCGCCAAGCGTACCTGCTGGAACTCGATCCGGCTTATTGTGATGTCATTGTGGAGCGGTACGAGAAGTTCACGGCAAAGAAGGCGAAACGTCATGCGTCCTAAGAATGCCAAGGCTCCGGCCAGCCCAAACCAACCCCCGAAGAAGCCTGCCACGACCAAACCGCCGCCGCGCATCAGCGGGCCGGCGCATAAGCGAGGCAAGCACGACCATGACGAAATGGTGCTCCTGGCGCGCCGCCAACGCGTCGCCGATGCCTATCTGCGCGGTCTGACGCAGCACAAGATCGCGGCCATGGAAAACGTCAACCAGGGCCAGATCAGTCGCGACCTCGCCGTCGTCCGGGAGGCGTGGCTGTAGTCCGCCGTCATGGATTTCAACGCCCGCAAGGCTCAAGAGCTGGCCAAGATTGATAAGGTCGAGGAAATCGCCTGGGGAGCCTGGGAGCTATCGTGCCGCAATGCCGAGATTTACCATACCGGCGTCGAAAAAGGCCGTGTTAACAAGGACGGCAAGCCTCTCCCAGAAAGACAAAAGTCCTGGAAGACGGTCAAAGATCAATTTGGCGATCCGCGCTTCCTGGAGCGTGTGGCCTGGTGTATCAATCGCCGCTGCGAACTGCTGGGCCTGGATCCCCCGAAAAAACTAGCCCCCACCAACCCCGATGGAACCGAAGAATATACTGGCGGACTTACTCCTGCCCAACGAATTGCCGGCCTTCGAACATTGGCTGCAGAGTTCCGAAGCGAGACTGCGCCAGGCGGACGAACTGCTGCGGGGACTGAAGCTGCCGCTGTGGAGCCCGCTGCCAGGCCCCCAGGCGGTAGCGTATCACCATCCCGCTGACGTGGTGGGCTACGGAGGCGCCGGCGGCGGCAAGACCGACCTGGCTCTGGGTCTGGCCCTGACTCAGCATAAGAAGTCCCTGCTCTTGCGCCGGGAGCTGACCAACACTCGGTCCATGTTTGACCGTGCCCGCGAGATCCTGGGGGACAGAATCGGCCGCTTCAACGAGTCGCAGTCGACGTGGAAAAACCGCGAAACCAGTCAGAAGATCGAGTTTGCCGGCTGCAGCAATCCAGGCGATGAGCAGAAATACCGTGGCAGGCCTCGCGACTTCATTGCGTTTGATGAAGCCGATCAGTTCCCCGAATACGTGGTGCGCTTTATTTGCGGGTGGCTGCGTACCACCGTGTTTCAGCAGCGCTGCCGGGTCTTATTCAACTTCAACCCGCCGGCGACCGCCGACGGCGAATGGCTCTTGGAGTACTTTGGCCCTTAGGTCGATGACAAGCACGCCAATCCCGCCAAGCCCGGCGACCTGCGTTGGTATGCCATGGTCGACGGCAAAGAAGTGGAACGTAAGGACAATACGCCGTTTGTTCACAACAGCGGGATGATCCGCCCCAAGTCGCGCACTTTTATTCCGGCTCGATTGCTGGACAATCCTTACTTGACGACCACAGGGTATGGAGACACGTTGCAGGCGTTACCCGAACCACTGCGCTCGCACGTGTTGTACGGCGACTTCAGCATCGGCCGGCAGGACGAAGCCTGGCAGGTCATCCCAACAGCCTGGATTCGAGCGGCGCAAGATCGCTGGACGCCAAAGCCGCCAGGCTCTGGTTTGCATTGACGTCATCGGCGTCGGTTCTTCGGTCATGGACGGCTGCCGCCAGGCCAAAGTGCCTTATCATGGCAATCAACTTTGCGTTGAAGACTCAGTCGAGAGACCGAACTGGCCTTTTGGAGTTTGCCAATCTACGTGCTTTTGCCTATTGGACCCTCCCGGACGCGCTTGATCCGGCATCGAAGCTACCGCCGGTGGCGCTGCCTCCGGATCGGGAGTTGTTTTCCGACCTGGCGGCCGGCCGTTGGACGAGGACGCTGCAAGGGGTCAAAATGGAAAGTAAGGAAGAGATCATGAAGCGCATCGGACGGTCACCCGATTGTGGGGACGCGCTAGTATGTTCGATCCTGTTGCCGCCTCCCCGCCCTCCCCAACATCCGAAAATCCTGAGGGCATATTGAGAAACCTGGGATTTCGGTCAAACCGCGCTTGATGACCGCGCTAAGCCCGAGGTAAGGGTGCTGTGCCGGCATCGCCATGCACAGCGCACGGCGATGATGTTCCAAACCCAATCCCGGGAGAATTATCATGGCAACGAAGACGACCACCCCCAAGACGACCAAGACGACTGCGAAGCCAAAGGCTAAGAAGTCCTCGCCCAAGGAGACCAAGGCCAAATTCGGTAGCGCGAAAAAGCTCGGGGCCTTGGCCGCTGCCGCCCAGGTGCTCGGCAAGACGGACCAGGCGCTGAACTGCCGCGAACTGGTGGAGCAATTGGCCGCGAACGGCTTGTGGTCAAGCCCAGGCGGTCAGACGCCGCACGCTACGCTCCACGCCGCGATCTCGCGTGAGATCAAGGTCAAGGGCAAGGAAAGCCGGTTCACCAAGGCGGGACCTGGCAAGTTCGCCAGCAACAGCTAGCCCGCTTGGCCACCCTTTCGTCCACGAGGCCGCACGTCGAGGCCTTATTTTCGTTGGGGGCACTTGGCCAAAAAGGCCAACAGGACACCCCGTGGGCCAAACGGGGCGAAAAGGGGGCTTGGCGGGTCGCTGGACGATTCGCAAAACGCTACTGTGTAGCCAACGACTGGCTCTCTTAGGCTCGATGCCGTGGTCGTTGAGTTGCTTGGCGATGCCGCGGAGGGATTCGCCCCGCTTGTGGAGCTTCAGGATCCAGGCAACGGCCTTCTGTTCCTTGGCATTTTCGACCACCTTGCCGCCCTTTCCGAAGTCCCAGCCGAACGGAGCATGGCCGCTGATTCGCTACTTTCTCCCACGCTTTACCTTCATCGCGGCCCGCGTGCGTTCCCGGATCATTGCCCGTTCCAGCTCAGCGAAGACACTGGCCATCTGCGCCATGGCCCGGCCGTAGGGATTGGTCATATCGAAGCCTTCAGAGATGGCGACCAGCTCGATTTCGTAGCGGTCGAAGGAAGTGATGGTCTGGGCTGCATCGGCGACGGAGCGGAACAGGCGGTCCAGCTTGGCGACGACGACCACGGGCTTGGTGCGTCGCGCCTCAGCTAGAAGACGGCCTCCAGCGGGTCGGCTTCCCAGCGGTTTGCCGCCCGAAACGGCGGGGTCTTCGAAGATCGTTTCCAGGTGCAGGCCTTTCATTTCGCAGTAGGCCCGGATGCGTTGACGCTGGGCCTCGAGGCCAAGGCCGTGGTCGGCCTGCTCTTCGCTGCTGACACGGATGTATCCGAGTGCTGTTCGCATGGCGGTATCCTCCCTTTGGTGAGCAGGAGAATACGCCAGTGTGCGGACAAGGCAAGGAAATAGTGGACGCAAACCCTCCATTGCGTCCACTAATTGATAACAACATTCCTTACCTTTGATTACTGAACTTGTAATACTCCCCGAACCTGGTTTTAGTGGCCGGTGTCAAAAGTGATCCATTCCAGGGCAGTTGCTACTAGTAGTGACGCCTGGCTCTTTTTGGAGGCCGATGGGTCGATTCCGCACAGGGGTCAAACTCGGGGCAGGTGCGCCAAGATGACCATGTTGTCAGCAAACTTCGAAACTGGGCTTGCGGCGACGGTCGGTCCTGAGGACCTTCGATGCGGGGATTTCGTCGCGGTTCTAAGTGTGATTCACGAATACCCGTCGTTTTTGTGGTGCTGTGATTCCGCGATGCTGGCCCGAAATGAACCTGTGCGCGTGCAATATACGAATGCAAGCGGCGCCACACCGTTGAAAATAAAGAGGCTGTGCTTGCCGTTTGTCTTTGTCAAGGAACCGGCGGGCACGTATCGGACTATGGACATTCGTCATTGCCGACTTGTTCGATTGTCACCCAAATATGCTCGGCAAGTTTGGAAAACCTTGCGGCGAAAAAGGCGGCAGATTAGCGAGCAGTGAGCAACACGATGTTTTCCGGACGTCCACTCCCTAATCGCGGCCAACTCATTCCGGGGTAACCGGCTGCAACCCGGTCGAAGTGGGTTCGATTCCCACCGGCGTCTTTTTGTTAAGCGATGATGTCAGTCAGGCCAGCGGCGCACGGAGTTCCGTCCCCCTCACCATTGAGGAGGCGGTTGGCGGCGTGTGTTCCGAACATGGGTTCTAACTAAGACTGGTATCTACAGGGTTAGCTCAGTGGAAAGAGCACCAGGCCCATACCCTGGCAGTCACGGGTTCGACTCCCGTACCTTCTCGGACCGAGTGAACACTCGGCTCAACTAAGGTTGCCTAAGGGCGGCGGGCATGAGTGCGATCGGCCGCTGCTGTGTTTCGACACGGCATCGGCGACACAACCCCATGCTATGCAGTGCGTGGATTCCGTCTCGGCCGGCTACCGGCGCGCTCTGGTTACCGTCAGGCGGCATGCGATCGGCGCCCAGTCGCTGGATCGCAACAAGCCTGAAAGGCGCCAGGGCAGACCGGCGTTTAGCCCAGACTTAAGCAGCACTCCGCATGTGGCTGTGTGATCAGCTTACGTTTCGCCGCCCGACGGCTTTTCTCCTGAGCGGCCTCGGAATGGATTGGAGAATGAAAATGGTTCTGAAAAATGTAAAAATCCGCAGCTACGAGAAAGGCCTGTACTTCCGCGACGGCGAATTCAAGGGTCTGCTCGACGAGGGCCGTTACTGGTTTATTGATCCGTTGGGCAAGGTGCGCGTAGACGTTGTGTCGCAGCGCGCCCCGTGGCTCGTTCACGAAAAGCTCGACATGATCGTCAAGTCGGGTGAACTTGTTGAGCAGGCCATGGTCCTGGATCTGAAGGACCATCAGCGTGCCTTGGTGTGGATCGATGGTCGATTCAGCCATGTCCTGCCTCCGGGCTTGCATGCCTACTGGACGGCTTTCCGCGACATCGGCGTCGAGGTCATCGATGCACGCACGGTGCGCTTCGAGCACGTGGATCTTCCGGTCATCGTTCAGTCGGACCTGGCTGATCGTGTGCTGGATAGCCATGATGTGGACGCGGGACACATGGGTGCCTTGTTCCAGGACGGCAAGTATGTCGAAACCTTGGGACCAGGCCGCTATGCGTTCTGGAAGAAAATGGCCAAGGTTGCACTCGTCAAGGTGGACATGCGTGAAACCATGCTCGACGTGGCCGGCCAGGAAATCATGACGGCCGACAAGGTCACGCTGCGCATGAATGCCGTTATCACCTACCGATTTGCTGATGCCAAGGTCGCAGTAAGTGCCACGGACGATGTGCGTCAGGCCCTATACCGTGAAGCTCAGCTTGCTTTGCGGGTGGTGGTCGGCGGCCGTGAACTCGATCTGTTCCTCTCCGACAAGGATGCAGTCGCCCGCGAGATGGAGGAGATCGTCCGCCGTCGTGTTAGTTCGTTGGGTCTGGAAGTGATCTCGGCAGGCATCCGGGATGTGATTCTGCCAGGCGACATGAAGGACCTGATGAACAAGGTCACGGAGGCCAAGAAGGCGGCGGAGGCCAACCTAATTGTCCGCCGCGAGGAAACGGCTGCCATGCGCAGCCAGGCCAACACGGCCAAAGTCCTCGAAGGCAACCCGACCCTCATGCGCCTGCGCGAGTTGGAAGTCCTGGAAAAGGTCGCCGGCTCCGGCAAGCTAAACGTTGTGCTCGGCGAAAAAGGATTGGCCGATCGCATTGTCAACTTGATTTAATAGTTTGGGGCGAACTTCATTTAGCTGCGAGCCATTGGGGAGCGTGGTCAGGAAACCTTGTCCACGCTCGCCAATGGCTAGCAGCTGAACGAGATTTATGGAGTCTATGGTGTAGAGGCATGGCGCGACCTTGGAAAGGATGTTCCAGTTTTCGGAATTGTGATTTTCGATCTAAACCCAAATCGAAAATCACCGCGCCTACCTGTTGTTCCCGAAGCACGGTTTGGCCCAACTGGCTGCGACCGGCTGCTTCAATGGCACCTTCTACGCGCAGCCTGAAAATT